>Ga0256826_1001804_pt1 | contig 13254 bp, 13 predicted proteins | sample CV79metaG_FD_185975 | JGI IMG/M metagenome (GOLD analysis project Ga0256826, IMG submission 185975) | Hydrothermal vent microbial communities from East Pacific Rise, Pacific Ocean - CV79 | ecosystem: Environmental > Aquatic > Marine > Hydrothermal vents | place: Pacific Ocean: East Pacific Rise...
AGTTATATTTTCTTCTATTGAGATATCTATTATTGGTTCTATATTATTTTTTGCGTATTCTATTGCGCTATTATCTAAAGTGGTTATCTCTTCTTTACTTGTGTCAAAACTCATACTCATTAACATTATAGTAACAAAAATAATAAGAACAAAAGTTAAATAAATTGGAGTTAAATTTCTTTTTCTTTTTGGTGCTAAAAAAACTTTAACTTCCAAATCTTCTGATGCACGTTCCTCTTCAAAGACTTGAAAATACTTAATAGCATCATTTTTTAAAGTCTCTAAATTAAGTGAATATTCTCTTTCTAAAATAGATATAAAACCAAGTAACTGAATCTTTGTCATTCCAGAAAAATTTTCATCAAGAATCGACTCTACATGTAGACGTGATATATGAGTATTTTCATGTATTTTTTGTGCACCAATATTTTTTAATTTATCAAAATTTTCACTCATATCCTCATCCTATCCATTAAAATTGCTCCAGCAACTGAAACATTTAATGAGTCAAAACCATGCGACATTTCAATACTTACAACTTCATCTATCTTTGATACTAAACGATTTGTTAAACCTTCACCCTCAGAACCTAAGAATAAAGCTCGTTTTTGTTTAACTTTAACATCTCGTATATCAGTCCCACCCATATCTGCCCCATAAGTTGTAAAACCTGACATTTTCAAATCATTCATAACATTATGAACATTTGTTTCTAAGGCTAAAGGCATATCATACAAAGCACCTGTACTCGTTCGAAGAATTCCAGCAAAATTTAGTTGTTTTACTCCACAAACTATTATGGCATCAACACCTAGAGCATAAGCAGTACGAACAATCGCACCAATATTTCCAACATCAGTTAAACCTGAAAGAACTAGCACAAATTCTCTACCTAAAAAAGATTGATAATCGTACATTTTAAAGTCACTTACCTCAGCAAGAATTCCTTGATGAGAAGCATTTTTACACATCTTTCCAGCAGCATCTGAAGGTATTCGTTTTACTTCAAAGTTCATACTCATAATACGGTTGTATTCTTTTTTATCTAGCTCTTTAGCAAGGTATAGAGTTTTGATACGCTCAGGATGATTGGCAATAATATAGTTGATTGGTTGTTTTGCATAAATTAACATAAGGATATTTTATCTAAAAAAAAGTTTTAATCCAAGCTAAGCAATCTTTGATAACAAGCTTTTGTATTCTCACCTGTGATTTTACTTATGAGTTTTGCTTGAGTTTTCTTAGGTAAATCAAGAGAAAGTATATCTTTTTGGCTTATAGCAGATACATTATGAGCTTCACTAGCTTCAAGAACAACTACCCACTCACCACGAAAATTTCTATCTAATTTAGCTAAACAGTCCCCAGCATTTCCAAAAACATATTTTTGATATTTTTTAGTAAGTTCTTTTGCTAAAAAGATTTTACGTGTTGGTTCAACATGAATCAGTTCATTTAAAAGTTTTTCTAGCCTATGTGGAGATTCATAAACAATAGTTGTAAAACCAGAATTTAATGCACCATTTAGTGAAGCTTCTCTATCTTTACCCTTATGTGGTAAAAATCCCCAAAATAGCATCTTAGTCTCTACGAATCCACTAGCTACAAATGCTGTTAAAACAGCATTCGCTCCAGGAAGCACATCATAAGCTACACCATTTTCTTGGGCATATTTTACAAGTGCCTGACCAGGGTCACTAATACCTGGCATCCCTGCGTCAGATGCATAAACAACATTCTCATTAAAAAAACTAGGTTCTAAATTTTGGATAAACTCTTTTTCATTATGTGAGTGTAAAGATATAAAATTTTGATTTTCTTTAAAAACAGTGTTGTAACGCTCTTTAAGTATGTGGATAAGTTTTTTTGTAACGCGAGTATCTTCGCAAAGGAGTGTATCAGCCTCACTTAAAAGCTCGATGGCTCTAAGTGAGATATCGCCTATATTTCCTATCGGAGTAGGAACTAGACTTAGCAAAAAAGGCTACTTAAAGCTTTTGCTATTTTTTAGCAGCGTAACGAGCGTTAAATTTCTCGATTCTACCAGCTGTATCTACCATTCTCTCAGAACCTGTGAAAAATGGGTGACATTCATTACAAATATCAATTTCTAAAGTGTCTTGAGCAGCTTTATTTTCAAATGTGTTACCACATGCACATGTTACTTTACAAGTTACGAATTCCGGGTGAAGATCTTTTTTCATTTTTTTGCCTTTTAATATGCGATTTGTATACGCATATCTATATATTTTTTTATTCCGTATGGGTGCGGAATTTTTGAACTGAAATTATATCCAAATATTTCTTAAGTTTATAGTAATATTTTAGAAGCCACAGCTAAAACAGCAGATTCTGAGCGAAGAATCATTGGTGTTTTTAGTTTAAAACTTTCTTGTGTTTTTAAAAAATCACGTTCATTCTCAGAAAAACCACCCTCACAACCGATTAATACAGTTTGAAAATTTACACCATCTTTTAAAGTAGTTTCGCAAAAGTCAAAAACTTTAGCTGATGGATTAAGTTCTACAAAATCTTTTATGCATTTACTAGTATCAAACTCTATAAAAGAGCTTCTTCCACTTTGTTGCATTGAAGCTTCTTGTATTCTCTCAAATCGTTTAAAATCAAGTTTAAAGTTTTTTTGGCTTCTATCACATGATATAAAGGTAATTCTTTGAACACCTATTTCACAAAGAGAAGGAAGTACTTTTTCTATAGATTTTGAGTCGATTATACACCAGCCTACATGTAGAGATTTATCTGCTTTTACATCTTTTGTTTGTGAAGAGATTAAAGATAGTTCAATAGCGCGAGGCTCTACATGTAGAAGCTTATATATATGAAGAGTTTGAATATCTGTGCGAGTACGAAAACAAAGTTCATCACCCTCGCTATGTCGTCTAACTTTTATGAGATACTTATAAAGTTCACCTTTTATATTTAAAAGTTCTTTACCAGCATCATCACAAAAAGTATATATCACACAAGCATCCAAATAGACATAGCTAAAAGGACTAACATCTGCATAACTAACATTCTCATAGCAAAAAGTCTGTAAAATTGAAAAGAAGAGTGGTAATCAGTTCTTATAATCTTAAGTGCTTTATTTCTTTTAAAATCTAAGTAAATCATATAGATAGCTATCAAAATCATTAAAATATTTTCAATGGAAAAATTCAAATGTTTTGCTGCCATCATAACAACACCTGTAAAAATTATACCACCCATAAAAGTCCCACCAATAGGATTATAAAGTGTTACAAATCTCTTATGTTTTTCTATATTATCTGCTTTTATTAGCATAACTAAATTTAGCAAAATTGATAAAAAAACAGCCACCACACTATAGTAATGTGCTACTATACTCATATTATACATTTCATTCATACTTGAATATCCTTCATCATATCTCGAACTAATAAAAACTCATCTAAATGTTCAAAAAATATGTCTATTAATTTTGGGTCAAAATGTTCACCACGCTCTTCTTTAAACATTTTAAAAATCTTCTCATCATCCCAAGCATCTTTATAAACCCTTGTACTTCCTAGAGCATCAAAAACATCTGCTAAAGCTGTTATACGTCCATATATATGTATATCTTCACCAGCTATTTGATTTGGGTATCCCTTACCATTGTATTTTTCATGATGCTCATACGCAACAGTTGCTGCCATTTTTATAAGTTTACGTTGTGAGTATTTCAACATATCATAACCAAGTTGAGCATGAGTATCCATAATTAATCTTTCCTCATCATTAAATCTACCAGGTTTATTCAAAACAATATCAGGAATAGCAACTTTACCAATATCATGCATAGGACTCGCTTGTTTTAACATTTCACATTCTTCTTCTGGAAGTCCATAATATTTCGCTAAAATATATGTATATTCAGCTACTCTTTTAACATGAAAGCCCGTTTCTTTTGAACGAGATTCACCAATAGAACCCATTGTAAAGACAACTTCTCTTTGAGTAGCTTCTATCTCTTTTTTTAACTCTTCAACTTCTTGTAGTTTTATCTGAAGTTCATCATACTCTTTTTGTTGTCGTTTATCACTTCTTAACATTATCTTATCTTGACGCTTTACATCTTTAATAAGCTTATCTGTTGTTTTTATAAAACTATTTTTTAAAGCTTCTATCTCTAAAACAAGTTTACTTTCATTTAAATTCATTTTACAAACCTATATTTATTATTTAGTAACCAAATTAATTTTTAAACTTTCAAAATCTTCAATAAAATCTTCACCAGCTTCTTCTGCTGTTTCATTTTCTTCATCATATATCCAATTAATAACTATCTTATTCTCAGTACTATTTTCTTCTAAAAGATCAAAAAAATCAAAAAATAATTTTGAACTACTTGAATTAAAATATATAATTTCCATATTTACGGTAGTAATCTCAGCTACAAAATTTTCAAAATACTCCTCTAGCCAGTTCATCATAAGTTTATAAAATTCAAATGTATTTTCTGGATAAGATTTTCCAACCAAAGATATCGTTCCATTTACATCTAATATTATTTCAGGTGTGTATTGGGTTGCTGGTAATTTAATATTTTCCATTTTATTTTCTCTCTCTTTTTCTTATTATTGTTTTAATATGAAAATAAAATCTATCTTCATTAATTTGTTTAAATTCATAATCAATTGAGTCACATTTTTTAGCTACCTCATAAAAACCAATACCACCACCTTTACCATGGGTATTTTGACCACTTCTTCTCAACTCTCTATAGCGTTTTTTTATACCATCTTTATCTAAAGACTGTACCTCTATCAATTTTGGCTCAATTTTTATTTTATCGGCTAATGATACTATATTTTGACTATGAATGTAGTAATTTAGTTCAGCATCTTTAGTAACAAGTATCAAGCCCTGAGGTTTTACACTATTATCATCTACATTTTTAGATTTTGAATAATTCATCATATTTTGAGATAATTCTATAAAAATAGTAAACATATTATTGGATACTGACATATTTAAACCATATTCTTTAGACTCTTCTTCAAGTGCCTCTATCATTCCTGCTATTAAATTTTGAGATAGATAGCCTCCATAACTTAAAAAAACTATACCATCTTTATCAACTAATTTTTGTATTACACTTATATCCATAATATCTCTTTCATCTATCTAATAATTTGATTGCATTAAGTAATCTTTCTTTTTTTAAAGGCTTTTTAACTACAAAAGCTCCAAGCCTTATAACCTCTTGAATAATTTGAGAATTTACAGTAGAAGATATAATTATAACCTTTACTTTATTATCATATTCTTTAATTAATTTCATCAAACCTATACCATCAAGTTTTGGCATCTCTATATCTATTGTAATAAAATCTGGTTTTAATAATTTAAATTTTTCAAATCCATCAATACCATCAACAGCTTTATCTACTACTTCATAATCTAATTCTACAAATATCTTCTCTATTAAATTTCTAGAAATTCGTGAATCATCAACAATTAATACTTTTTCCATATTTATCTCTTTATCATATTTAAATTTTTAATCCAATTAATGTAATATCATCATTTGTTTCATAATCATCCTGATACTCACTAAGCTCATTTAAAAACACTTCTTGCTGATCAGCCATAGTCTCCATATGATATTCTTCAATCAATGATTTAAAACGTCTCTTTCCAAAACAAAAACCTTTTTTTCCACCATTTTGGTCTAAATAACCATCTGTTGTAAGGTAAAAATTCATACCTTCTTTTACTTCTATTATATGTTCTTTATATTCATAGTTGGCATCACATTTTTTATACCCTACCGAATATCTATCACCTTTTATCATTTTCAGTTCATTATCTCGAGTATAAAACAAAGGTGTCTCAGCACCTGCATATTTAATAATAGAATCTTTTTTATTATAGTATATTATACCACCATCAAATCCTGCATTTGATACACTATCAGCATCTTCTTGTTTGAGAAGATGTTTCATACTTCTATTGAAAATACTTAGTATTTTTGCTGGTGAAACATCTTCATCTGAATGATTAATTTTAGCTGTCAACTGTCTCTCTATTGCTTTTACAAGCATAGTCACAAATGCACCAGGTACACCATGCCCTGTACAATCTATTACCATTAATAGACACTCATCATCACTTCTTAACTCTTCAAAAAGATATATATCACCACCAACTAAATCTTTTGGATGCCATATAGCAAAATACTCTTTAAAATATTTTCTAAATATATTATTATTTGGAATTAATGCACCTTGAATCAATGATGCATATTCAATTGATTCTTTAGTATGTTTATTTATTGCTTCTACTTCTAATTTTGCTTTTTCCATCTCTGTAATATCTGTAAAAACAGCTAGTTTAAGATTATTGTTTCCTGGTAAATTTGTTCCTGTTACAGAAAAAGTGAAGTCTACATCATCTATTGTTATAATTACTTTATGATTAAGGTCTGGACCTTTAGAGATAACATAATCAATCCAACTCTCACCATTCATTATAGTTTTTAGATATTCTTGTGAAGCCTCTTCATTAAAAGTTTTGCAAACACATTGGGCATCATAAACTTCTTGAAAGTTTTTTATAGAAGATACTTTAAAAAACTCTAAAAATGTTTCATTTACACTTTTAATAATATCACCATCAGTAGTTAAGATTATTTGTTCTTGTGAATCCAACAATGCTTGAATAAATTCATTTTGCTTACTCAAATCTTTTGTTTTGTCTTGTACTTTAATCTCAAGATTTATACTTAAGTCTTCAAGTTCTTTATTGTTTTTTTCTAAAACTTTTTTATTTTTATTTGCATACCAAACTATAAATACCATTAATAATATCGTAAATAGTACTATTGATATAACTACGCTATATACAGTTATTTTTAAATTTTTAAAAGAATTCATAGCTTCATTCTTGTCAATCTCAGAGATTATAATAAGATCTAATTCCTCATTATATACCCATGAACCAAAAACAGATACCCCTCTATAATCAAGATATCCATTAACATCAACTCCATTATTCTTTAAAAGTGCTACCTTCACTGCTTTTGTATACTCACCATTATATTTTAAATCTATATTTAAAAAAGAGTTATTTTTAAACCTACTATGAGAGATAAATTGTGCTTTTTTATTGACAAAATAAGTCTCTCCACTTTGTCCAGCCCTTCCTTTTTTAGCTATATCCAACATGGTTTTTGGTTTCATACCTGTTGCATATATAGCTATTGGTTCATTTGTTACATTATCATTCCATGCTGTCATAATGTATTGGTTATAATATAACTTATCATTTTTAGCATTTTTAAAAGGCATTAAATAAGAATAACCCTTTAATAGTGCCTTATTTATTGCGCTCAATATATAAGTATTTTTTACTTTCTTACCTATCATACTTTTATCAGATGAACCAAGAACAATATAATCCTTACTAACTATAAAGTATGTTCTTTTATTTCTAAAATTTTGATGCATTTTCTTGGCATACTTATCAAGCATCACCTGATGAGATTTTAAATATTTCATATCATATCTATGTTCTTCTAATATTTTTATATCATTAAGTAAACTACTATTATTTACTATGTATGCACTAGAAAATTGTTGTGAAGAAAACCATTCTAGTAAAGCTTCATTTGTAACTTGAACCATAGCTTTTAATAAACTCTCAACCTCTCTTTTTTGTACTGTTTCTAAATTTCTAACAGCTAAAACAGTTATTAAAACAGCAAAAATCAAAAATATACTTACAATTATTGGAATAAAACTATTTAATGATATATTTTCTTTTTTCTTAAGATATTTAAATAGAATATAAATAATTAATAAAAAGACAAACAATATGCTTAGTGATTCTTTAATAGGTAAAATATCACTAATACTCATATTAGTATTTTTTTGAATTTTTTTATTTTCAACTATCCAATTTGATAAAATTTTTGTTCTTTGCTGATAAGATATATGTTTAAGTGCTTTTTGAATAATTGAATTTAAAATAGGTTCTTTCATAGTTGAAAAGTAATGTAAACTGGGTGCTTTAAATGATACAACTGGTACAGATTTTAAACCCTTAATGAGTTCATTTCTAATTTTTGTATTTGCTGCCACTTCACCTTCGAAAAAAGCATCTACTCTTCCATTTAAAACTCTATTTATTGAATCATCTAAATCATTAGTAAATACTAATTTTATTTTTGGAAATTTATTTTGCAATTTAGTAATAGTTCCATAGCCCTTTATTATTGCTAAAGTTTTTCCATTTAAATCCTCTAAAGAATTAATATTGTTATTGCTAGTTTTTACATAAAGAGAATCTTTCATTTTAAAATAACCATCACTGTAAAGACCAAATTTTGCTCTTTCATTGGTATGATATGTAGCTGGTAATAAATCTATTTTATTATCTTTGAAATCTCTTAAAAGAACATCCCATTTACCGGTAACTACATCTATTTTTAAGCCCGTGGATTCAACTATTTTCTTTGTAAAATCTCCACATATACCATCAATATCATGACCAGTATTAGTATATATGACAGGTTGCCACTGTTCTACACCAACACTTATAGTATGTGACTTTATCCACATTAGTTCTTTAGCCGTTAAAAACTTATGTTTTTCAAATATAGTAGAAAAATAACCAGTACTAGTATTTAAAATATTTTTCTCTAAAGATAGTAATTTTGATTTATCTATTCGTTGAAAATATTTATTAAAAATTTCTATATATTTTTTATTTTTTTTATTTGTTAGGGCATATACATTGGTTGTGTACTTATCTTTTAATTTATCAAATTTAACCTTCACACCATTTTGAAGTAAAAAATAATCAACTGCAACTTCATCATCAATAAATAAATCTATTTTCCCAGCCATAATATCTTTAAGCATAGGTGTGTATTCATTGTACATCACAATTTTTGCATTAGGAAATTTAATTTTTGCAAGTGTTGCATAATACTGATCAATTGAACCTATTATTACATTATTATCTAACTTTGTATCTTTGATTTTATAATAAACTGTATTTAACTTATATAATTCTTGTGAGCCTACCATCCAATCATCATCAAGTGATGAACCAGAGTGAAATACTACATCTCCATTTTTTACAGCTTCTAAACCTTCATCCCAATTAGCAAAAAATTTAAACTCTACTTCATAACCACTTTGTTTGGACCACTCTTTCCAAAACTCAACAATTAATCCTTCTGCTTGACCTTGAAAACTTTTATATGTTAATGGTGCATATTCAGGGTCTATTGCAACAGTAACTTTTTTACTAATATCAGAAGCAAATAAACTACTAATAATAAAAAGCATACTAAATAAGTATCGCATTCACATCCCAATTTATAAATTTGTTGTATTTTAATTAATTATATTAAGAATAGTAATTTATCTTTATTTTGCTTTATATATGTTAAAAGTCGCTTTTAGTAATTTAATAAATTAATATATGTTACAATACATATAATCATATATGAAGGTATTAAATGGCTATAAGTATTGAAAAAGCAGTTGATTTAATCTACGAAAACACTCCAAAAAAACACTTAAAAATTTTACCAATAGAATCTGTATTAGATATGGTTCTAGCTGAGGATATAGTTGCTACTCATAATTTACCACCATATGACAATTCGGCTATGGATGGTTATGCTGTTAAACTCTCAAGTGCCAAAAAACTTGTTAGAGTTACTCATACAATTTTTGCAGGGGATGATTATAAAGAAGAGTTAGAGTGTGGGTTTGGTATAAAGATTATGACTGGTGCAAAAATTCCTTTTGGAACTGAGTGCATTGTTCCTATTGAAAATGTTGAAGTTAAAAATGATGGTGTTATTTTACCTGATGATTTAGAGTTAAATAGGCATGTAAGATTTGCTGGTGAAGATATAAAAAGTGGAGTTACTCTTTTAAAAGCTGGACAAAAACTTCATGCTCATCACATAACGCTTTTAGCCTCTCAAGGAATTAGTCATATCAAAGTTTATAAAAAACCAAAAATAGCTATTTTTGCATCTGGAAATGAGTTAAAAATGCACTTTGAGAGTGTTGAATCTTACCAACTTTATAACACTAACACTCCTACTTTTTACTCACGTGCGATTGAGCTTGGTTGTGAAGTTGAGTTTATAGGTACTGCTCACGATACGTTAGAAGATATTCACGCACATATAAAATCAGCACTAGATTGTGACCTTGTCATAACGAGTGGTGGTGTAAGTGTTGGTGATGCAGACTTTACTAAAGAAGCCTTTGGAGCTTTTGGTTATGACATAAAGTTTGATAAGATAGAGATAAAACCGGGTAAACCTACTACTTTTGGGCTTATTGGCTCTACATGTATACTAAATTTACCCGGAAATCCTCTAGCCGCTGCACTAAACTTTGAGCTTTTTGGGCAAAGTATCATCCTTGCTATGAGTGGTGCTACAAATAAGTACTTAAATACTATCACAACAAAAATGGCTAATGATTATAAACTAAAGCAAGGAAGACGAACATTAGTACCCGGTTTTTTTGATGGCTCAAGCTTTACCCCTTACAAAAAATTTGCTCCAGGTATGATAAGTCCACTAGCGGAATCAAACTCTTACATAATCATAGATGAAAACTGTGGCTTTATTGCAAAAGAGAGTGTAGTTAAAATTATACCAACTAGATTTAGCTTTACATGTAGAGAGAGTGTTAATTTAATCTCTTCTAACTAAATACTTTGAGGGTTTATAAAACTCTCACTTCGTTTTATCTTCTCAAATAGTTCACTATCTCCCCAGTCATTTCTTACTTCGTCTGAAAAAATAATATTATTAAAATCAATAATTCCCATATTTTCTGAGTAAGCATCTTCACTAAAACATTGAGCATAACCAGTTTCTGTTTCGTGAACTATAACAGAGTTTAGCTTTACCTCTTTCTCACCATTTACTGATGAAGTGAGTTGAAGAAGTTTATCTATAAGTAGAAAAATAACACGAGAAAATTGTTCCGCTGATGGTGATACTGGAAGTTCTACCCATCTAGTAGAGTGCTTCTTCATATCTTGTATATACTCAACACTATCACCATTCCATAAAGCAATAGCATGATCAAAACTCTCAATAATAGCTTTCATATTTTGCTTCATAAGCCCGAAATCATATATCATTTGACCATTGTCTAAAAAGTTTGATTCAAATAAAAGTTCAACTTTGTAAGAATGACCATGAAGTGAACTACGACATTTTACAGTTGAACATCCACGAACTATATGAGCATTTTCAAATTTAAACATCTTTCTAATTATCATCATACACCTTTATTGATATCCCAAATTCTTATGTGAAGTCTATCAGAAAAATTATAACCTTTTTCTTTACAAAACTCTATAAGTGGTTCTGTATTTACTTCTACTTCCTGTTTATTTCCACCAAGAGGCATGCAGTAGACTTTTGTTTTAGGCGAGTGAATTATTATACTATTTATCTCTTCTTCTAAGCCTAAGTTAATAGACTCTTTATCTATACTAAACTTAAAAAAAGCCTCTTTTGAATGACTTGCAATATTATAAATCACATCTCCACGAACTCTTTTAGATAAAGGCTCATTAGAGTTTGAAAGCTTAATAGAAAGAGCAAATACACACTCTTTATAAATAGGATACTTATCAAAGTCTACATGGATAGAACCATTTGTCTCAAATGTAATCTGATGACCCTTTACATGTAGAGCTTCTAAAAATTCAACAAACACTTTATCACTTCCGTAGATAAGTGGCTCACCACCAGTTAAAACTATGTCTACATGTAGAGGAAGATTGTATTGGTTTAAAATATTTAAAAGTTCACTGGATTTATTTATGGGTATCCAGTTATGTGAAAAGTGTTCTTTATTTACAGCATAAACAGTATCACAACCTAGTACTTTTGTACCATCTTGCGCTATCTCTTCACAGCCAAAGCCCTCACACTTCATGTTACATCCACCAAAGCGAAAAAAAACACTAGGAGTTCCAGTAAACTTGCCCTCACCTTGAATAGAGTAAAAATGTTCAACTAGGTATAGCAATTATCACCCACCAGTTTCATAAAAAGCACGGCTAGAACTTTCACCATCTTCACCGCCCCAGCGATTTTTCTCTGGTTTTGTTCTTACAACTTCACGAAGAACTTCAGCCGCAGCTTTGATATCTCCAGCTTTTATGGCTTTGCCTATACTCATAGCCTCATCAAAGTAAAGACAAGGGATAAGATTTCCTTCAGCAGTTAAACGGATACGGTTACATTTTTTACAAAAATCATCTTCATAAGGCTCTATAATTCCAAATCTATAACCATCTTTCATACGGAAGTAATGAGATGGACTAGACCCATCAAAGCCCTCATCTTCAAACTCATAATGCTCACGAAGTTTTGCTAAAAGTTCAGGTGATTTAACACCAGATATCTCCGCCGCTGCAAATTTATTTTCCATATATTCTATAAAACGAATTGACATGTTTCGTTCTTTAGAGTACTCTAAAACTTCAACTATCTCTTCAAAGTTCATATTCTTCATCGGAACCATATTTACTTTTACTTTTAGTCCAACTTTTCTAGCTTCTTCAACACCCTCTAAAACATTTGCTAAAACATCTTTTCCTGCTATTGCCTGTGCTATTTCTGGTTTAAGTGTATCTATACTTACATTAATACGTTTTAGCCCAGAATCCTTAAGACGTTGTGCTGCACCTTTTAATAAAAAAGCATTTGTAGTCATGGCTAAATCAATACTAGGCTCATAATCATAAATCATCTTAATGAATTTATCTAAATCCTCACGAAGAAGTGGCTCACCACCAGTTATACGAATCTTTTTGACACCCTCATCAATGGCAATTTTCATAAACTCAAATAGTTCTTCAAATGAAAGTAAGTTTTCTTTTGGAACCCATGAAAATGGTTTCTCTGGCATACAGTATTGACATCTAAAGTTACAGCGTTCTGTTACTGAAACACGTAAGTAGTCAACTACTCTATCATAGCTATCTATTAGCATAAAATTTCCTAAATATTATTATATATTAGTATTATATCTTGTAGAGGTAAATTTGTGTTTAAGTGGGGATTTTATTTGATATTGTTAGTTGGATAAACACTCCTAAGCCAAAGCTTAGGAACGAATAAAGCCACAAAGAGTGACTTGAAAGAAATTTACTTACTAGTTAGAAGCAAATTTATAATCTAGCATGAACCAGAATTTTTGAACATCTTCAGCTTTAGGATTATTTTTA
>Ga0256826_1001805_pt1 | contig 13252 bp, 11 predicted proteins | sample CV79metaG_FD_185975 | JGI IMG/M metagenome (GOLD analysis project Ga0256826, IMG submission 185975) | Hydrothermal vent microbial communities from East Pacific Rise, Pacific Ocean - CV79 | ecosystem: Environmental > Aquatic > Marine > Hydrothermal vents | place: Pacific Ocean: East Pacific Rise...
ACAGCTATGTTTAGGAGATAGAAATTATAGAGTGGCTATTTTTACAATAGAAGTTGATGTTGCAAACAGCGAAAAAATATTTGAAATTTATCAATACCAAGAGGGCTTAATCTATAAAACAGAAAAAAGTGACAAAGAAGTTGTCTATCTTTCGATGCATTGGTTTGATGATGGTCATATACTCGATTCAAATGTTCCAAATGCTCTTAACTACTTTAAGGAATACTATCAAAATCATGTTGCTGAAGCTATAGCTATTACGATTTCAAAAGCACTTTTAGGAAAAGGTGTTGGTGGTTTCTATACTGAGCTTAGAGGTGATGAACAGAGACATATTGCTGAACTGTTTGATACTTCATCCCATCAATAAATGGACTGAAGTATCTAATATATAGTCTATAAAGACTACTGTTTTTTCATATTTTCATATCGTTTTCACACCAGCTACATGACAGGTAGAGATTTGAATATTGGTTTTCCATTGTCCTCATAACTAATCTTTCCTGTTTCACTAATAGATATTCGACTTTTGTAAATATCTGCTTTATACACAGGAGTACCATTACTGTTTACTAGTGCTTCTTCTAAGTTCTCAAAAAACTCTGTACGGACAAGTTCTCCAAGGTTAACCACATAAAGTAACATATATTTTTCCTATTTATATTGAAAAATCTTGTGCATCAGACTGTATTCTCATAAAGTTCTGTTGCACTTCTTCAATATCATCATCTTCCATGTTTCTTAGTGCTGCTTCTGCTTCAGTTATAATCTCATTCAAGATCTCAGTATTTCGCTCTTTATCTTCTTTGCTCATTTCCATCTATTTTTCCCTATACTTATTTTAATTTTTGTAACACATGAATATGAATAAATAAGCCATCTTCAGTTTCACACCAACCATTATCTTGTACTGTTTTTATTTTTACATAAGTTCCCATCTTGTAAACAGTTACAACTTTACCTGTTTTTGTAGATGGCTTATTTCTTACATTTGCAAAAAATACATTTACCACATAGTTGTAGTTTCCTATTTTTTGCTCAATAACTTCAATGCTCCCCTCTGTAATATTAAGTCGTTCTTTTATCTTTTTTTGCTCATTAATGAGGGTTAGAATGACTTTTCTTTGCAGGTCAATAGACTTCTTGTTGTTTTTGTACTTATCATAAAGATTATTGATATTTTCTTTGTTTAACTTTATATCTTCTTTGTTTTTATGATATTTATCATAGATAGTTTCTATGGAATCATTTGTATCATTCACCATTATTAATTCATTGGCGTGTAGTGTTACAGATAACACCACAGGTATAATAATACTCTTTATTACTTTTTTCATCTTAACCCCTTGTTTTGTATATTTGACACTAGTGAACCACCTCGCCATAAATTTATGACAATAGTTTTTGTTGTTTGTTGCTAAAACTTTACTTTTGAAACTTCATACTAAACCCCCATTTAAGTCTTTTGGTCTTTTTATCTTCAAATTCAGCAAGAAAAACTTTTGCATCATATGTTTTCTCGTTTTTTGCTACAAGCCCTGTATAGAGATAACCTCTTTTTTTCGGAAGTATCTTTTTAAGTGCATCCATTCTCTCTTGAGGTGTAAATAGTTCAAGTTTTTTGTTAGAGAAAAAGTTGTAAATATAACTATCCCATAGAAAAAAATTACAACCATTAGAACTATCCTTATTGAACTTCTCACATATATAGTAATTACTTACCTCTCCAGAGCTTTCATTTATTCGTTCTTTCTTATGTATCTCAAAGTTACATTTTGGGCATAAACCTACTTTAATAGCTTCTTCTAGTGGGTATTGTGCTAAAATCATATCAATTTTAGTATTGCTATCCTTATAGTCATTAAAGTTAATTCTTAAATTATTTTTAGCGATAACTTTTTTAAATAAAGTGAGTTTTGCTTGGCTAGGCATACTGTTCTCCAATACAACACCACTTGATTTAATGCCACTTTCAATAATGCTATCAATTTCACTTAACAGTGAGTCGATACTTATCTCTCCATTTTCAATAGACTCAATTTTTAAATCCAACTCTCTCATGTATTCTAAATCAACAAGTAGAGGAATATGCTCTCTGAGCCATAGTATTAGTATAATAGAGTTCTCTTGTGGGTAGAGCATACTTTTTATATCTATAACGGCTCGTGAAGAGATAAGCTCATTTAAAATATCATCATGTTGTGAGTTAGAACCAATATTATTTTTTTCTAAAATCTGAGTAATAAACCGCCCTATTCCATATCTTGGTGGTCTTTTACTTTGATGAGAATATGGATAGACATTTGGATTCTTTAGTTCCTCTTCCATAAGAACTTCAGGTAATATAACTGTAGATTGTTGATAAGTATCACTATTGTGTGCAATCCTTTTAAGTATAGAACTTAGTAAAACTTCCCAATTTTCTTGACCTTTAATAACTTCATTTGCTTGTGCTTTTAAGGTTCTTGAACCTGCTACTATGTCTATTGTTGATGTATCATAAATACTATTTCTCATCTGCGTTGCTAGGGTTAAGTAATAGATAAATTCATAAAGCTTTTTAGAGTCATCTTGCTCTTTTTTACTCTCAAATTTTATACTCGTAAAGAGTAGTGAAGTTTTAAGGTTTTTCGGGAAATAATCTTCTGTAAAATATACAGGTCTGATGCACTCTGAATCTCTATCAACTATCTTATCTGTAAAGGTTCTTTTATATTGCAATACTTGCTCTTCTTTAAAAACAGTATTGAGCAATATAATCATCATTTCAACAATATCATCATCTATCCCCCACCCATTAGTATTTGGATTAGTAATCATTTTTGCATTAAATAATATATCTGCGAGATGAGAAGTGTATTGTGGTTCAAATTGTAAGAGGTAGAACGCACTGTATTTGAGTTGAGCATTAGTTAGTGGTTGTGGAGGTGTTTTTTCAGTATCTTTTTTAGGTTTGTAATTATCTACAATGTGATTGTTTTTTTGTAAATCTTCTATACAATCTTCTATCTCTTCTTGCATATCCATAGTGTAGTGTGCAGCATAAGTTGCACTAAATTCTATATCATCATAAATATAACTTGATTTTACTCTAATAATATCCTCTGCTTCAAACCCTCTAATTTGTAACTCTCTATCGACTAAAGCTACGAGTGCATAAATTGAATGATAAGAGAGGAAGAATGAGGATATAGATTTATACCACTCTTTATATTTTTGAGTTAGAAGTAAATGTTTATTTGAAGATGTTGTATATTCTACACTTTTGATAAAAGATTCTTTTTGTTTTTCAACAATGATTTGTCTTATGACACCGAAAAGCTTTTCAGCTAGATGATTATTGACTTGATTTATGATCATTATCTACCTTCTCTTAAATATGTTTATTATAAATAATATATTATAATTGGCATTAGAGCATTAATTATATTATATATTGCTTAGAATTACAATTATAAGAAGAATGGAGAGCAATTGAAGAAATTTGTAAGAGATGGTGCTAAAAAAATATTTGATTTATCAAAGGAGTTTTTCTATCCATCTGATTTAATGAGTGATGCAGACTCTTTTACACGGGAGCAACTAGAAGCACTAAGTGATAGAAGTTCTATCAGTAAACTACTCTTTTACAGAAGTTACATTGAAGATGAAGAGACTGAAATGGGATATTACATACAAGCTGATGGTAGAGTTGGTATTGTATTTAGATTATATCCACCACCATATCTTACATCAAGTACAGAAAAAGATATTATTAGTTTGTTAAGTAGTGTAGTTATGGATGATACAATTATTAACTTTACAGCCTATGCATCAAAAAATACCAATCAAATACTTGATGAATTTAGAAATTTAAGAACAGATGCAAAAATAAATGTAAGAAACCCAGAAGTTTTAAAAGAATATACAGATGATTTAGCAGGAAAATTTCAAAGTTGGACTAATAGTTCAATGGCAGGTAAGCAATCAGATTTACGCCTTAGAAACTTTGTTCATGTCATGTCAGTACTCTTTCCTTACGATACTAGCGATTTTGTTATTAATCAGCAATATAATCAAATTATGGGAATGTTTAAAAGTTATGGAATACGAGTATTTAAGCCTGATGAGCTTATCCCACTAGTTCAAGAGATAATTAATCCATCAAGAAAAGAGTACCCTCTCTCAAATGATACAATCACTACTTTAAATAAACAAATGACCAAAGATACATTTATAAAGTTAAATGAAGAAACTAACCTTTTAGAGATGCCTGATAATTGGAAAGCAAGAGTCCTTACAACAGATAAATACCCAAGAGAGATTGATATTTACTCTTTTCAAAATATCTTTTTCAATTCTCTAGGTAATGATTTTCAAATAAATTTACCAAATCCATTTTTATTATCATTGACTATAAAATTTACAAATATCGACAAGTCAAGAAAAAATATTTTATCTAAAGCAAAATGGAATTTAGGGCAACTCTCTGGAATGCCATCAATGGTTTATAAAAAGCAACCCCACTTAAAAGAGAGAAGAGATGAGAATGAAGAGGTTATACAATACATTACGAACCTTGGTGAAGTTCCTCTTGATGCATTCTTTACTTTAGTATTATTTGAGCAGAAACTTGATAAATTGGATCAATATACTGCATTAATAAAAAAGAGTTTTTCACAAGTACCAGGACAATGGGTACTAAAAGAAGAAAAATTTACTCAAATAGCTTACCAGACTTTTTTAATGAGCTTACCTCTCCAATACTCAGATATTATACATAGCAATATAGATAAATTTGATAAAAATTTTAGATCTAATAACGCACAAATGACACCACTAATTGGTGGGTTTGCAGGTAATGGAACACCTAATCATATTTATGTTGATAGAACGGGACAGTTAGTTCCTCTTAATATATATAATTCAGATAATTATAATATTGTTGTTATTGGTCCTATGGGATCTGGTAAATCAGTTTGGACTAATGATTTTCTAGCAAAAGCAGTATCAGCGGGTTGGTATGTTCGTATGATTGACTTCGGTAGAAGTTATGAAAAATTTAGTGAATCTATAGGTGGACAGTTCGTAGATTTTTCAGAAAATGTTTGTATGAATTTTTTTACTGAAATTGGCACAAAAATAGAAATTATTGATGGTAATGAAGTAGAAGTTGTTGAAGATGAAGAGATAGAACTACTTACACCTATTGTTGGATTTATGGCAAGTCTTAATCTTCAAGACATTTATAAAGATGAAACTGCTTCAAGTGATAGTAAAGTTAATATGACTGTTCTTTCAGTTCTTATCTCTAATGCAATTAGAAAAGCCTTTGCACTTAAAGGTAGAGATGCAGGTATGAGAGAAGTAAGAGAGGTTCTAATAGACTATAAGGACAAAGCGATTAATGATAATGAAAGAGTTATTTCAGATAGATTAATTCCAATTATTCAAACATTAGAGCCTTACGCAGTTGATGGTGGACCATATTTTAAACTCTTTAATGGTGCAAGTAATGTTAGCTTTGACAATAACTATTTTATCTTAGAGTTAAATGATATTGCTACAAGCCCTGTTATGCCTGTTGTAGCAATGCTTTTTTTACAAAAGACTGCAAGAGAAGCATTTGTAGGCTATATGAAAGATAAATCACAAAGAAGAATCGTAGGTGTTGATGAAGCGTGGAAAGTATTAAGTAATCCCCTTTTTGCTAAATTCTTAGAGGACTTTGCAAGAAGAATTAGAAAATACTATGGTATTCCTATGATTATCACACAAACAGTAGATGAGTTCTTTCAAAACCCACAAGCAGAAGTTATTTACAAAACAGCCGATTGGAAAATCTACTTACCACATTCAGAAAATGCTATAGATCAAGCATTAAGTACAGGAAAGATGTCATTAAGTGATTTTGATATTAAACTCTTTAAGTCACTAAAAGCCCGTTATCCATACTATTCAGAGTTTTTTGTAAAGCAAAAAAGGTTTGAGTTTGTTGCACTTCTTAAATTATCAGCTTATGGATATTGGTTAGCTACTTCTGCACCTAAAGACAGATTGCAAACAGATATAGTTATGAAGAAGTATAACTTAACGCTACAAGATGCAATACGCTTTCAGGCTAAAGAGATGGAGGGATTAAGTGAGGATGAGATTTTTCAATATCTTTCTAATAGAAATAGTAAAAATAAAGATATGGATTGGGATAAATTTTTTAAAAAGATGCTTCAATTAAAATCTATTCTTATCAGAAAAGAACCTATTGTAAATGTTGTAGATGGAAGTATCGCTTTTTATGAAAACCTACCATCATTGCTAGATGGAAAAATAGAGTATTTTCCAAAAGATTTTATATTTAAAGCTAAAGAGTTAAATTATCTTTCAAAGATAAAAACTATCTTTTTAAGAGAAGTAATTAAAGAGTCTAAAAAACAAGGTGTATCTAGTTCTATCAATATTTCACTAGATGGGATGATAAATAAGAAATTTACTAACTTACTCTTTAATATTCTAAATGAGCATAAAAATGATTTCTTTTTAGAGATAAAACTTGATTATGATCAAGATGATATGAAAAAAGTTATCTCTTTCACTAGAGAATTTATAGAGAGTACTACAAATGCAAAAATAATATTTGACAATATGAAATTTGACAATATTCATTTAGCTTCACTTATAGAGTTTCAACCAGAATATATAAAGATGAATTTGAATGAGTTAAAAGAGAATAAAGATAAACCAGAGTTTTTTTCTATGATAAGAGTGCTTGAAGAGCAATTTAATATTAAAACCATTGTTACTTTTATTGAAAATGAAGAAGATTTAGAGTTTGTAAAAAAACACTCTATTCACTATGTTCAAGGGTTTTATGTGCGTGATAAAGTCTTGTCTAAGTCCTTACAAATTACAAATCTAGCAGGAGTAACAAATTGAGTGAACAAACCGAAAATACAGATAACATATTTTTAAAAATGGCTAAAAAGTTTCTTGTAAAAGAGAGAAGTGAGAAAGAGCGATTAGATGAGTATATTAAATATCGCAAAGATATAGCTGAACTTACTAAGACGCTTGATGAATTAAAATTAGAAGAACCTAGTAAAAAAACTGAAAAGAATATCGAAGCCTATAAGATAATCAGAGATGAAACAGAAGAACATATGAAAGAGCTAGAAGAGACTTTTTATAATGAAAAAAAAGGTCTTTGGTTGGGCTTGGCTGTTGATTTAGAAGATTTAGATGGTGGTGTTTTTCTTCTCTATCTTGAATGGAAAAAACTGCATAATCATTTTGTTGTTTATGGCACTTCTGGATTTGGTAAATCAAGACTTTTCGCAATTATAATGAGACAAATTATTAAGTTTGGTTGGAATGTTTTTGCTATTGATCCAAAAGGTGGTGATGCACAAGAGATTGCAAGGTGGATGTATGAATTTGCACTAAAAGAGGGGCGACAAGATAGTGTAATGAGAATTATTGCTTCTTACCCAGATTTGAGTGATAGATGTAATCCAATATTTGGTATGACAGATGAAGAGATTGCATCACTTAATAAATCATTCTCTGCTACAGGTGTAGGTGCAGAGAGTGCAAGTGAAAAATATTTTTCTGGTCAGATGTATCGTATATCTCTTGCCATTTTAAAAGGAACAAGATATTTAGAAAAAGTTTGTTACTACGGTCACGAAGATGATCTTATGAATGAGATTATAGATGAAGCCGAAAAGTATATTAAATTTAAAGAGATGGCAAATAGTGATGTTGATTATGAAGATGATAATATTATTATTCCAGATATTGCAAAAATATCTTTAGAGCAGATATTAAAAAAAGATGTAAATAGTATTGATATATCCCCTTTTCATAGAACATTAATAACATTTAAAGAGTTGGCATATTTCGGGCAATTCGTACACTTAGAAGAGCTAAAGAACCTTATAGACACCTACCCTATTCCAAATACTACAAATCAAAAAGATTTAAAAGAGATGAAGTATTTAAAAAATGAAGCGATAGGTTCAATCAATCCACTCATAGCAATGGGATCAGATAAATATAATGCAGTCGGTGATACTTTTAGTGTGTTTATGGGGCAATTAGCTTTTGGTAGTATTGGTAAAATATTAACAACAACAAGGATTAATCCACTTAGATTTCAATTAAGAAAAGAGAGTGTTCTCGTACTCTTTGAACCTGCTCCTTTGAGATTTGAAGCTGTATCAGAGATGATGGTGAAAGTATTCATTAGAATGTTTATATCTATCTTCGGTGAGATAGGTGCAAGTGGTCGGACTATGGACAGAAGAATAGCCCTACTTATTGATGAAGCGAAACCTATGGTCTTTCCTGGTATTGAAGAGCTTTATAATAAAGCGAGGTCTTTAGGTATGACTATCGGAGCATTTTATCAATCTAAGAGTGATGCAAAGTTAAAACTAGGTGAAACTCTTGCAGATATTATTGATGATAACACTGCAACACAGTTTTTTATGAAACAAGTATCAAGTGCATCACAAGCAGAAGTTGCGGGTTCACTAGGAACAGTTAAAGTGCCTGTAAATGTTCATATGGCAAGTGTAGATAGTAATGGAGGTGGTAAAAGTACAGTTGTTTTTGAAGATAGGGATTTAGCTCAAAGTAACCATATAGATAAGCTTCAAATAGGTGAAGCTTATATAAGACATTATGGGAAAAAATATTTTGTAAAATTTCCATTTCAATCTGATCCCGCAGGTAATATAGATATAGAGATGCCAGAGTTAGAGTCAGAAACTATTTTTAATGAACTAGATAAAATTGATAAAATTCTTCAAGAAAGAATGGAAGAAGCAAAAAAATATGATAGTAAAATAGATAAAGAGAGTGCATGAGAGTCAGAGAAAAAATTGAACACTCTGTTAAAGAGCTAAATGAACGCTTAATTGAGAGAGATCAACTTATAAAATTAACTATACTTGCAATGTTTAGTAAGGCTCATATGTTCCTTATAGGAGAGCGAGGAGTTGCTAAATCTTTAACAGTTCGACTACTTGGTAAACTTATCGGAGATGCTAAATATTGGGAGCTACAAGTAGGTGTAGATACTGAAGCTAAACAGTTGTTTGGAGAGAAAAGAATAGCAGACAATGGTACTATTTATTATAATGCTGTTAATACAGTTTTAGATGCACATATTATATTCTTAGATGAGATGTTTAAGGCTAAGAGTTCTATTCTAAATATGCTACTACAAATGATGGCAGATAGGTACTATACAACAGGTGATGGTCGAATGATAGAAGTACCATTAATATTTTTGATTGGTGCATCAAATGAGTATCCAACAGGTAGTCTTGCAGAACCTTATCTTGATAGACTTGATTTTTGGTATGATGTTAGTAGAATACAAACAAGAGAGAATAGATTGAAGTTTTTTAATACTGATTTTAATCAAAAACCTATTGAAGAGCCGATTTTTACATTAGATGAAATCAATGAAACATATAGAGAAGCAATAAAGAGCGTTTCATTTCCTGATAATGTACTCGAAACACTTAATGATATTATTGATAATTTTATTTTACAAGGTGTTAAAACTTCAGATAGAAAATATTCAAATGCTATTAAATCTATGAAAGTATCAGCATATATTAACGGTAGAGAAAGTATAAATTTTTCAGAACTCTTTTTATTCCTCTTTACTTCATGGCACAATGACATAGAGAGAAGAAAGGTCGTAGATGTAATTTATTACAGAATGTTCTCAAACAAAGCACATTTAGAGGGATTAGTTAAAGATGTTAAAGATGGATTTGAAAAGAATGATACATACTATAAAAGTGATTTATATAATTACTCAAACCATCTACTTAGCTTTACAGGTGAGAGAGCTGTTGAAGCATTTCAAAGTTATTTATCAGCTACACATGAGTGTTTAATTACATACAATAAACTATATGAAGAGTTAGAAAAAACAAAGAATGAGATTGAACGGATTTTAAATGTTGAACAACTTGTTAAAGAAAATATATTTTTATCAGAAATTGAAAATAAATCTATAACCGATGATTTGCTAGAGAGTATAAGGAACATAGAGACTTTAATTGTAAATGAGTGGAAGATTATTAATAGTTGGATTGAAAATAATAATACACTACATTCTTATAATGAGAAGAAGCATATTCTTAATGATAAAACAAATTTATAGTTTTTTCTATAATCATATATGATTTGATTATTTGACTTATGATAGAATAAGTTATATACTTTTACAAAAATTACTCTTTAGGAATACTATGGATTGGAAAAACAGAGCTAAAGCAATCATTAAATCAGAATTAGCAAAACAGAATGTAGATTATATTGAATTGACAGCTAGACTTAATAGCATAGGGATAAAAGAGTCCCAAGCAAATTTAGCTAACAAGATTAACAGGGGTACTTTTAGCTTTGTTTTTGCACTACAAGTATTTGAAATATTAGAAATTGAGAGTTTAAACCTTAAATAATAGTTCATAGTAGAAGCTATTGTTTAAGAGTATCTTCATTTATCTTACCATCAATATGATCCACCATATTGGTTTTCACAAATGACTACCCCATATAAGTTAAGTTCACGAGATTTTTATCATAATAAAGAGAAGATTTTATTGCAATATTATATCAAATTTGATATAATATCATCATAAATGAAGTCAAATAAAAAGGAGGTAAACAGTAGCTCCGAAGAGTCAACCATTTACGACTACTAAAAACTTTGCACGGTAATTTAGTAGTCGCATTATACCAAAAGGTAGTGCGTTATGGCGAAAATTGTAAAAAAAGTCGATAGTATATTCGATATGTTTGAACATAAGTTAGAATTATGGGCTGAAAAGCTATTTTAATGAGTAGCAAAAAAGAATTTATATTATTCTTTTTTGCTAAAATACAAGATAAATGAGGAACAAGAATGAACAATACATTTGTAGATGCACTTAGTTTAGCAACAAATAGCGAAAACCATCGCCATTTATGGCGGTGATGAAAGCGGTATTACTCTGGAGTGTTTTGCTGTTCAATATATTGTTTCAATATCTCAATAGGTGCTCCACCAACACTTGCTACAAAATAGCTTCTACTCCAAAGTGCTACATTTTCACCCCAATACTCTTTTTGAAATATTTTGAAGTTTTGTCTTAATCTTCTGCTTGATACACCTTTTAAAGAATTTATTAAAACAGATAAAGCAATTCTTGGTGGATAAGTTACTAATAGATGAACATGGTCTGCTTCTCCATCAAAATCTTCAAGTGTTGCACTATTCATTACACAAATATCTGAAAATACTGTTTTCATTAAATCAAGATGCTCTTTTGTAAATATTTTTTTACGATATTTTGGAGTAAATACAATATGTGCATGAAGTAGATATTTTGCATGACGAGTTGATTTTAATTCATATTTCATTTGAATACCTATTTTCTATATAGTTGATATTATAGCAGTTATAAGCTATAATATCAACTGAATACCAAATCTACAAAGGAGTATGAATGTTAAAAGTTGTAAAGGTTAGAATTTTTCCAAATGCTATACAAAAACAACTTATTAATAAAACATTTGGTTCCTGTAGGTATGTGTACAATATGCTTCTTGACGCAAAAATTAAAGCTTATGAATGTGGAGATAATTTATCTGCTTACGAACTAAAAAAAAGACTTGTACCTATGAAAAATGTAGAGGGTGGGGAGTTTTTAAAAGAGGTGGATTCTACAGCTTTACAAAACTCTGTTTTAAAAATAGATATTGCATATAAAAACTTTTTTCGTAGAGTAAAACAAGGTGGAGCAGTTGGATTTCCTCGTTTTAAATCTAAACACAACTCATATCAAAGTTATCAATCCTCAACATCTACAATAAAAAACAATAAACTTAAACTTCCAAAGATAGGAGAAGTTAAAACAAAGTTTCATAGAGGTGTGATAGTTGGTAAAATTAAAACTGTAACAATATCTTGCGAAGCTAATCAATACTTTGCAAGTATTAATTATGAAGATGGCTTAGAAAATATAATAGGTTCTACTAATGGAAAAACAATAGCTATAGATGTGGGTGTTAAAGTATTTGCATATACAAGTGAGAAAAAACCTATTCATCCTAAAAAAGAGCATGATTTAGGCAAAGATATTAAAAAGATGATAAAAGCTCAAAAGAGTTTAAGCCGTAAGAAAAAAGGAAGTGCAAATAGATTAAAAGCTAAATTAAAATTAGCTAAGAAGCACTTAAAAATAAAAAATAAACGAAATGATTTTTTACATAAAATCTCAAATAAACTTAGTGAAAACCAAACAATAAAAGTTGAAGATTTAAAAATAAAAAATATGTCTAAAAAAGCAAAAGGTTCAATAGAAAATCCCAATATGAGAGCAAGTGCAAAGAGTGGACTTAATCGTTCTATCTTACAGCAATCATGGGGTAAGTTCTTTGAGATGTTAGAATATAAATTGAAAAGAAATGGTGGAGAACTTGTAAAAGTTAATCCAAAATTTACTTCTCAAGAGTGTTCTGATTGTGGACACATTTCAAAAGAGAATAGATTAAGTCAAGCCGAGTTTAAATGTACACGATGTTCAATGACAAAAAATGCGGACTATAATGCTTCGCTAGTTATTCTTAATAGGGCAGGAGTTGCCCTTAAAGCCTCTTAATATCTAAACATTAGTTTGGAGTTTCTAGGAAGCTTCGTCCTTTAGGACGGGGTAGCTCACCTAGTAAAGAAGGGAATATAGAAATTGTTACAATACTTGCAAAAAAAGGAGCTACTAAAGAGTCAATTGAAAATGCTCTCAAAGTAGCAAAAGAACATAAGCAGGATACAGTAATAGAGTATCTATCTGTTAAGCTACAGACTGTAGAAGTCTAAAAATGATTGTAGCAACTTTTAAATTTTATGAAACAGGTAATAGATTAGAGACGGAAACAATTCTAGCAAACTCTAAAGAGGAAGCAGAAGAGTATTTGAGAACAATGAAAAGAGATGGAAGTTGTAAAAAAGAAGAACTTAACATAGAACACTCATATGTAGTGGGTAATGCTACGAAATTTAGCATTTTTAGCCGTAACGAAGATGGAGAACCATTAGTTCTTGATTGGAAAGGTGAAGATCTAAAAGATAGTGGTAGAGTTAAATATTGGACAGAACTACCAAAGAATTTAAAAAAAGGAAAAATATGTATATAGTGCATACAGTAGATCAAGATGAAGCGATGGTAGGAGATTTTCTAAAGCTCTGCTCAACAATAGAAATAGCCAGAGA
>Ga0256826_1001806_pt1 | contig 13241 bp, 12 predicted proteins | sample CV79metaG_FD_185975 | JGI IMG/M metagenome (GOLD analysis project Ga0256826, IMG submission 185975) | Hydrothermal vent microbial communities from East Pacific Rise, Pacific Ocean - CV79 | ecosystem: Environmental > Aquatic > Marine > Hydrothermal vents | place: Pacific Ocean: East Pacific Rise...
AAAAATAGTGAAACTTACGAGCTTTATTCCCAGAAAACTCTTTAGAGATTAAATCATCTCTCTTAATATAAATAGTATGGTTTTTAAAATTCTTTTTTTCAATAATTGAGTGCATATTCATGGGCTAATTATACATTAAATTGACATGTATCAACCTCTTTTTAAACATCATACTCTATACTTACGCAAAATTATAATTTTAACAAATAAAGAAGGATTAACAAATGATTATTTCTAATTATATGAAAAGTGAACACCGTGAATGTGATGAGTCATTCTCAGCTGCAGAAAAGTCTGTAATTGATGGAGATTTTGAAGCAGCAGAAAAACAATTTTTACTTTTTGCGAATGAAACAATGCAACACTTTAAAAAAGAAGAAGAGTCTCTTTTCCCAACTTTCGAAGAAATCTCAGGAAGTAGTGAAGGTCCTACAAAAATAATGCGTTATGAACATGAACAAGTACGTGGTCTTATTGGTAAAATGGCTGAAACTATTGAAAATAAAGACAGCGATGCTTATCTTTCAATTGCTGAATCTATGATGATTTTACTACAACAACATAATATGAAAGAGGAACAGATGCTCTACGCAATGTGTGACAGAATGATTCCTCAAGATGTTAAAGAGAGTACACTTGAGACTATGAAAAGTATTGAACTTTAAGTCAAACCATGAATAAAATTCTTCTTGATGCAAGGGAGATGGAGCATCCTCTTCCTCTACAAAAATCAATGGAACATCTAGTAGAAATGCAAGTCAATGATTACTTATACATGTTAAATAATAAAAAACCTATACCCCTTCTTGAAATTGCACAAGGAAAAGGTTTTTTTCATTTTACCTATTTAGACAGTAAAGAGACATGGCATATAATAATCTCTAAAAACTCAGATATTAACTTAAAGGATCTACTCCATGTTTAGTCAAGGTGGACTCTCTTTAGAACAAGCACCTCCTCTATCTATTGTTCTAAAATTTTTTATTACAGCTACACTTTTTGGTTTTCTTTTAGGTCTATTTCTCTTACTAACAAATAGTGAAATTCTTACATTTCTTACGCATACAAAAGAGCTTATTGTTATTCATACCTTAGCACTTGGAGTAATGGCATCTTTTATGCTTGGAGCACTGTTTCAAATGCTTCCTGTTATTGCTGGAGTAACCATTAAACTTCCAATCAAAAAAGCAACTGTAGTCCATTTACTTCTAGTCGTCGGTCTTTTGGTTCAACTTTCTGCTTTCATCACTCAAAATAGCCCACTTCTTTATTTTCTAGCAGGAGCCTATTTAGGCATTGGTCTACTCTACGCCACTATTTCTATGTTAAAAGAGTTAGTAAAGATCAAAGATCACTCCAGCTCATCTAAAGGGATGCTCTACGCACTGTTTAGTTTCTCATTAACCATTCTATTTGGTCTATATCTACTTTTATCTTATGGTGGATATATCAACGGTATTCATTTTAGTGAAATAAAAGAGCTACACTACTCTTTTGCACTATTTGGTTGGGTCTCACTACTAATTATCTCTGTATCATTTCAAGTTGTTGAGATGTTTTATGTAACACCTAAATATCCAACTTTAATGAGTAAATATCTAACTACTTTACTTTTTGTACTTCTTATAGTTAAAAGTATTTTACTTTTTTTAGGAGTTTCAGAAGAGCTACACACAATACTTTTTACACTACTCTTTGTACTCTATGCAATAACAACACTAAAGAGGCTCTCTAGTAAAAAACGACCTACATCTGATGCTACAGTATGGTTTTGGAATATTGGGATGTTACTATTTATATTGAGTATGACCATTACTTTTTTAGATGCCACACTTGGTGTAGATAGCTATTTAAAAGAGATTTCTTACATAAGTTTTATAGGTTTTGCTCTTAGTATTGTCTTTGCAATGATATATAAAATCGTTCCATTTTTAGTATGGTTTCATCTATCAAATCAAGGTTATATGGAAGCCCCAATGATGCACGATGTCATTCACCCTAAAAAAGCAAAAATACATTTTAGAATTCATCTGGCTACCGTTATCTCTTTTCTATTCTCTTTAAAGATAATCTCACCACTACTATTAAGTCTCTCTTTTGGATGGTTACTTTATCAATTAATATTTGCTATGAAAAAATATAATTATATACAAAAACATACTGAGAGAATCCAGTGGTAACAAAATAACTCATAGTTAAGTATAAATAATTATTTTTATAATCAATACTTAACTTATGAGCATCACTTTGATATACTCCATCAAAACTTATTATAAAGGTTATTGATGCTTTTCTATTTGACTCTATTTCTAACATTTCTCTATTTTAAACTAGCACGAGTGCATAAAAAAGAGGAGAGACTAACAAATCTTATAGTGACGCAACATATAGTTGTTGCTATTTCTACATTTTTTCTATACAGTTATGGTTTTGAACATTTAGCACTCTGGGCAATATTACTTTTTTCTTTTCTATTTTTTATTATCGCAGCACTTATGGTTACAGCTGTTCAAGTAGGAATATTTGTAGAGGGAAAGCCACTTTTTGGAATAGGAGCTCTTTTTAAACTAATGCCTGTTTTAACAGGGTTAATTGTTATTTTAGTATTAATAATTATATTATAACTCTAAACTATTTGTGGGTCGAGTAACCCACAAATAAAATTTCTAATTTCTATCTAAACAATTTAAATCTGAAAATGCTTGTTCTAAACGAAGAGCAATAGACTTTTCACCTTCACGTAACCATTTTCTTGGATCATAATACTTTTTATTTGGCTTATCTTCACCCTCAGGGTTTCCAATTTGACCTTGTAAATACGCATGATATTGTGCTACGTATCCACGTACTCCATCCCAATATGCCCATTGTGTATCAGTATCAATATTCATTTTAATTACACCATATGTAATAGCTTCACGAATCTCTGAAAGTTCTGAACCTGAACCACCATGGAAAACAAAGTCAACTGGTTTTTCAGCAGTTTTAAACTTCTCTTGAATATACTTTTGAGAGTTATCTAAAATAGTTGGAGTAAGTACAACATTTCCTGGTTTGTAAACACCATGAACATTTCCAAATGATGCAGCTACAGTAAACATTGGAGAGACTTTTAAAAGTTCTTCATACGCATAAGCTACCTCTTCTGGCTGAGTATATAAAAGTGCATTATCAATTTCTGTATTGTCTACACCATCTTCTTCTCCACCTGTAACACCCAACTCAATCTCTAGTGTAATACCAATCTTAGACATACGTGCTAAATACTCTTTACAAGTAGCAATATTCTCTTCAATAGGCTCCTCTGAAAGGTCAATCATGTGTGAAGAGAAGAGAGGTTTTCCAAACGCTTCAAAATGTTTCTCACTCGCCTCTAAAAGTGCATCAATCCAAGGAAGTAGTTTACGTGCAGCATGATCTGTATGTAAAACTACTGGAATACCATATGCCTCAGCAATAGTATGTACATGCTGAGCACCTGCAATGGTACCTAAAATTGCTCTTTTCTCACTTGGCATTCCTTTACCCGCATAAAACTCTCCACCACCATTAGAGAACTGAATAATAACTGGTGAATTTACTTTTGATGCAGCCTCTAATACTGCATTCAAAGATGAAGTTCCTACTACATTAACAGCAGGAATTGCAAAACCTTCTTCTTTTGCAATAGCAAACAATTCCTGAACTTGATTTCCACTTAATACACCACATGGCAAACTATCTAATACTTTCTTACCCATTATATTTAACCTTCAAAGATTTTTTTCGCTATTTTACAATAATATCTGCTGTTTTTTTCAATTTTTTACTTAAGTTTTTTAATTTTGTTTTAAATCTTAATAGACGTAATGACTTTACTATATCTGACTTAACTGTTTCATAAGGAACAAATCCTCTCTCTTTCTTATCTTCTAAATAAATTATATGATACCCAAACTGCGTTTTAACTGCTTGTTTAGTAATTGTTCCTTTAGCTAAAGAGAAAGCTACCTCTGAAAATTCTGGAACCATTTGTTCTCGAACAAACCAATCTAATTCACCACCATTAACAGCACTAGGACCTGTTGATTGACTTTTTGCTAACTCAATAAACTTCTCTTTTAAATTATTACTAAACTCAAGTTCAGCAATTAAAGTAATTGCTTCCTCTTCTGTTGTCAGTAAAATATGACGTACTTTTACTGATGCTGGTTTAATAAATTTTTGTTTATTAATCCTATAATAGTCTCTTGCTTCTTCATCTGTAACAATAATCTCTTCAACTTTTTTTTTCATCCAATAATCTAACATAAGATTTTCTTGTATTTTTTTTAATGATTTCTGATACTCAATATTTCTTTCTATATGTATTTTTTTTGCATCTTCTAAAAAAAGTTTTCTTTCAACCATTTGTGTAAGAACGGACTGCTTTTGAGTATTACTAAGTACAGTATAACTTGCACCAGGAATACTCTTAACAACAAATTCATTCACATCATCCTGTGTAATTTTTTCGCCATTAACTGTTGCTAAAATTTCTGATGAAGCTAAAGAGAGTACGGTTAATGATGAAAAAACTAGAAAAGATCTAAAAATTATTTTCATTTTTTGCCTTATAAAGATATTAATAAAAAATTATAACATAAAATGGTAAATGATTCGTAAATCAAATTACTCAGCTTTTTACTCAAATATATATACTATTATTATAAAAAAGATTATACATTTATGGCAACTAAAAAAATAAAACCTGCAACAAAGAAAGAGATTTTAGAGATAAAAGAGATTTTTCTAAAACACTATCCTGACTCAATTACTGAACTAAACTATAATAATATTTATGAACTACTTATTGCTGTTATGCTATCTGCACAATGTACAGACAAACGGGTGAATATTATTACTACTGCCCTTTTTGAAGCTTATCCAACGGCTATCAAACTTGCAAATGCTGATTTAGATGAAGTTAAATCATTCATTAACACTTGTTCTTTTTTTAATAATAAAGCCAAAAATCTTATTAAAATGGCTCAATCTATTATTGAAAATTATAATGGAGAAATTCCTCAAGATCAAAAAGAGCTTGTAAAGCTAGCAGGAGTTGGACAAAAAACTGCCAATGTTGTCATGATTGAATATACAGGTGCAAATTTAATGGCTGTTGACACACATGTTTTTAGAGTTGCACACCGTTTGGGACTGAGTGATGATAAAACAGCACTAAAGACAGAGGAGACATTGAGCAAAAAATTTAAAACTGATTTGCATCTACTTCATCAAGCAATGGTACTCTTTGGAAGATATAAGTGTAAAGCTGTAAAACCAGAGTGTGAGGGGTGTTTTATGGAGAAATATTGTAGAACTTCTGAGACATTTAAAGTCTAAATATCTCAGAAAAAAGAGCTAGATTATTCGTTAATCATTTCACCAATCATAAACGAAAGCTCTAGAGCTTGGCTTGCATTAAGTCTTGGGTCACATTGCGTATGGTAACGAGAGCTTAAATCTTCTGCTGTAATAGCACAAGAAGCAGAACCTGTACACTCAGTTACATCATTCCCTGTCATCTCCAAGTGAATACCACCAGCAACTGTTCCCATCTCTTTATGTATTGCAAAGAACTGTTCTACTTCTGACAAAATGTTAGCAAAATCTCTTGTTTTATAACCAGTTGTACTCTTCTCAACATTTCCATGCATTGGGTCACATGACCAAACAACATTTTTACCTTCATCTCTAACTCTTTTAAGAAGTTTAGGGAAGAACTCTTGAATTTTACTCGCACCCATACGAACAATAAGGTTCAGTCTACCCTCTTCATTTTTAGGATTTAACGCATCAATAAGCTCAATTAACTCATCTTCACCCATTGTTGGTCCTACTTTACAACCAATTGGATTTGCAATTCCTCTAAAGTATTCAATATGAGCATCGGTTAAGTCACGTGTTCTGTCACCTATCCATAACATATGTGCTGAACAATCATAATATGTATCATCACTTTCAGAATCTTTTTTTGTTAATGCTTCTTCATAGTTTAAGAGCAATGCTTCATGTGAAGTAAAAATAGTCGTTTGATGCAGTTGAGGAACAACATCCGATGAAAGACCACATGCACTCATGAATTTCACAGCATTATCAATCTTATGACTAAGCTCCTCATATTTTTTTCCAAGTTCATTACCTTTAATAAAATCTAAATTCCATTGATGAACTTTATTTAAATCTGCTAAACCACCTCTTGAAAATGCTCTAAGTAAATTCTGTGTAGCAGATGCTTGATTATATGCTTTAATCATATTATGAGGATTAGGAATCCTAGCTTCTTCTGTAAACTCAACACCATTAATAATGTCTCCACGATATGATGGAAGTTTTACACCATCAAACTCTTCAAAATCTGAAGATCTTGGTTTCGCAAATTGACCAGCAATACGTCCAACTTTAACAACTGGTTTACCTGTTGAATACATCATAACCATATTCATCTGTAACATCAATTTAAAGAAGTTTTTAATGTTCAAGGTATTAAAGTCAGAAAAACTTTCAGCACAATCCCCACCTTGAAGTAAAAATGCCTCTCCTCTACCAACTTTTGCTAATTGCTCTTTAAGCGTTCTCGCCTCTCCTGCAAAAATAAGTGGTGGATAAGAAGACAACTCTTTCTCTACATCTTTTAAAGCTTCGTCATCAGTATAAGTTGGTTGTTGTTTAATTGGAAAATTTCTCCAAGAACTTGGTGTCCAGTTCATCTTTTCTATCCTTCGAAAATTAATTCGATGATTATACCTTTAAAAAGTTAAAATAGTACATTTTTCATTTACTATATGTTTATTAAGAAAAGATATAATGTTTTTAATATAAAAAAAAGGAAAATACATGAAAAAAAGTCTGCTTCTCTCAACACTACTACTTCTGGGTCTACTAAGTACTGGATGTGTTCCCAAAACATATCTACCAAATAATACAGCTACAACAATGCAACCTATAAGAACGACTCAATCTATGCCAACACCTATTACAGCAAATACTTATCATCAACTTCAAACCATTCAAGGACCAATTGTTACTGTTGGGGAACGTAGCAATGGTTTTACTTTTCCTCAATATCAAGGGAAAATAATACTTTTACAAATTTTTGGGAAAGAGTGTCCTTACTGCTTTGAAGAGATGCCAACTATTCGTAATATTCATGCCAAATATGGTCAAGGTTTAGATGTTATTGCTATTCAAGCACAAGATCCAATGAGTAAAAACACAGCATCAAGACTTATTAATCAGTTTCAAATGAACTACCCAATTATTGAACGAGATAATGCTAGTGATTTACTACTTTTTATGAGACATACTTACGGATGGAATGGCATTTTACCCTACACTCTTCTCATAAAAGATGGTGTTACAGAGTACTCATTTAGTGGACAAGTTGATCAGCAAGAGTTGGATGATGCTGTTAATAGTTTAATTTAACTATTCTAGCTCCTTTAAATAGGAGCTTATATATTTAAATTAAAGCCTCAGCTAAAACTTCATCAATAACTGAAACTGGTATAATTTTTATAGCATTCTTCACTTCATCTGGAATTTCATCTAAATCACGTTCAAAGTTCTTATCAGGGATGAGAGCTTTTGTTACTCCTGCTTTATAAGCAGCAATAAGTTTCTCTTTTAAGCCACCAATAGGAAGTACCTTACCCGTTAATGTCAATTCTCCTGTCATTGCTACAGCATTGTCAATTTTTTTCTCTGACAATATAGAAGCAATCGCTACAGCCATTGTAATACCAGCACTAGGACCATCTTTTGGTGTCGCACCTTCTGGCACGTGAATATGTAAGTCAAATCGTTTATAAATCTCACTAACATCTACACTCTTTACCGTTTCATTCTCTTTTGAATTCAGAGGAATAAGTTTTTTGTTAATCTCTAACATACCATTATCAATAAGGATTTTAACTACAGAAAAAGCAATATGTGCCGACTCTTTCATGACATCTCCAAGGCTACCAGTTAGCTTTACAGCACCTTTACCTTTAATCTTTATGGCTTCAATTTTTAATACATCCCCACCAACAGAAGTCCATGCTAAACCATTGACAACACCAACAAGAGCCTGTTTGTCTATTGCTGAAATTTCAAATACTTTTTTATCTGCAAATTCAGGTAAATCTTTAATCTTAACTTTAATCTTATTTAAATCATCGTCTAAAAGTAATTTTGTTGCAACCTTTCTCATAAGTCCAGCAACTTTTCTACGAAGTCCCCTGACACCTGGTTCTCTTGTATACTCATCAATAAGTAACTTTAGAGCTTTATCCGTAATCTCAAACTCTTCCTCTTTAAGAGCATGTTTTTTTAACTCTTGAGGAATCAAATACTGCTTTGCAATCTCTAGCTTTTCATTTGGTGTATAAGAACTTACCTCAATAAATTCCATTCTATCTCTTAATGGAGCTGGAATTTGCCCTACATCATTTGCTGTAGCAATAAAAATAGCTTTACTTAAGTCAATATCAAAATTTAGATAATAATCACGATACTCTTTGTTTTGTTCTGGATCAAGAATCTCTAAAAGAACAGCTGTCGGATCACCACGTTGACTACGTCCTACTTTATCAATCTCATCAAGTACAATAACTGGATCCATACTTTTAGCTGTAATGAGCCCTTGAACCAAACGACCTGGCATGGCTCCAACATAAGTTCGTCTATGTCCTCTAAGTTCATTGACATCTTCTAACCCACCAAGTGCAATACGTACCAAAGGACGACCTAAAGCTTTTGCAATAGAATTTGCCAAAGAAGTTTTACCAACACCTGGAGGTCCTGAAAAACATAGAATAGTTCCAGCATTACCTTCTAATGTTATCTCTCTTTTTTCAGCCAACTCTCTTACAGAGAAAAACTCAACAATTCTCTCTTTTGGTTTTACTAAAGAGAAGTGGTCACGGTCAAGTGCTTCTTGAACATCTTTTACTTTTAACTCTTTTTGAGTTAACTTTCCAAAAGGAAGTTCAAAAACCCACTCTAAATAACTCTGAATCTGTGAGGCATCTGCTGAGTCAGGATGCATTCTTGCAAAACGATCGAGTTGTTTGTTTATCTCTTTAAAGGTATCTTCTTCAACATGAGGTTTTAAAGCTTCTAATTTTTCTCTAAACTCTTGAATCTCCTCTTCACGTTGGGCATCAACACCTAACTCTTTGTTAATCTCTTTAATTTGTTCTTTTAAAAAGTACTCTTTATTAGTCTGTTCAATTTTTGTATGTACTTTTGAACGAATTTCACGTTCCACTCTTGCAGACTCCATCTCAGAGACAATAATGTCAATCACTTTTAAAAGACGTTTTTCAATATCATCAGAAGCATAGAGTTCAAAAGCATCTGTTTTAGAGAGCTTTAACAAAGAAGAGACTAAATCTACAATACGATAAGGGTTATCTGTTTCAGAGATAGTTTTAAGTAAATCAGCAGGGATAGAGTTATTTACTTTTGAAAGTAACTTGATTTTTTCATTTAAAACACCTATCAAGGCTCCTGTTTTTAATTCATCATAATTTTTATTTTCAAGATGATGAACAACAGCACTTTGAAAAGAGGTTTCATCAACTTCAACCGTCTCTAAACTACCTACTATTTCACCTCTTGCTAAACCTTGAAACAAAATCTTCACACGACCATCTGGAATATTTACTTTACGCATAATGGAGCCTATGACTCCTATCTTATGAATATTTTCTTCTTCTCTTGAACCTTCAAAACTCTCTTTTGTTGTAGTTAACAAAATAAGAGAGTTTTTCTCCATTGCAAAAGTTGCAGCATCTATATCTTCTTTTTTAGTCAAGAAAATAGGACTAATCATAAATGGATAAAGAAAAAGTTCATCTTCTATAATAATAGGTACTTGAGTAGGGAATGGTTCGTAATTACTTAACTGCATTTTGCCTCTTATTTTTAATTAAAAATACTATCAATAAAACCAACTTTAGGAGCTTTAATATCTGTCATATTTAAAGGAGACTTTGCATTTTTATCTTTATAAATAGTTGCTGCTTTATCTTTTCCTAATCTGCTATATAAACTTGAAATATTTTCATTTAACATATATTGTGTCATTTGTAAACGAACTTTAACCGTTGATACAATAGGTAAATATATTGAGTTTGGATATTTCTTAGTAAAGGTATCTACCTCTTTTAAAGTATCTAACATCAATTTTTGATCTTTATTAATATCTTTAATTCCTAAAAATGCTGCTTTAATTTTTAAAAATTTTGCTTGTTCAACATTAGAACCAGCAGCATATTTTTTGAGATACTCATCCAAATAATAATCTGACATAATATATGCTTGATCTTCCATATGAGCTGAAGCCAATAACATTGTAGCTGTAGGAAGTAATGGTGAATGTAAATGCTCACTTCGTAACGAAATATAATAATTATCTGCTTTATCTAAATTTGATTTTGCAATCTCTTTTACAATACTTTGATACCAATATAATGCTGGTTTATCATATTCATTTACTGCTTCTTTATTACTACAACCTAAAAACACTATTGAGAGTAAAAGAATTGTAAAAGTTTGTTGAATATTTTTTACTATTTTCATTATTGACCTTATGTCTAATTTTTAAAAATTATAATACCCCAATATCTATTATATTTTGCTATAATCACCAAAAATCAACGCATAAAGGAGTCTTATTTTGACTTTAACAATCATAGGACCAGGTTCAATGGCAATGGCTATTGCTCATGGATTAAAAGAGAAATATACTTTAGAGTTTGTAGCCCGAGACATTTCAAAACTAGAAGATATAAAAAATGAATTTTCTGCTAACATTTATGATTTAAAAAACTTTGATATTACAGGAAAAAATATTTTACTTGCTGTAAAACCTTATGCATTAGAGAGTGTAGGAAAAGAGCTACAAGGTAAAGCTGAAACTATTTATTCTGTTTTAGCTGGTTCTACTATTCACTCAATAAAAGAAAATATTAAAACAAAAAATGTTGTAAGAATCATGCCCAATGTTGCAGCTAAATTTCAAGCATCAACCTCTGTAATAACAGGGGATGTTAATAAAAAGGAAGAAGCAAAAGCAATATTTTCTGCTATTGGAGATACTTTTTGGGTCGATTCTGAAAAAGAGGTAGACATTGCTACAGCCATTGCAGGATCTGGTCCAGCACTTTTAACACTGGTTGCAGAAGCAATGATGGATGGATTAGTCAAAGAAGGGATGAAACGTCCCGATGCTATTGGTATTACAAACTCACTTTTCAAAGGTTTTGCTCCACTTATTTCATCAAATCATCCAGCACTTATTAAAGATTCTGTCATGAGTCCAGGAGGAACAACAGCTGCTGCATATGCTGCTTTAGAAGAGGGTGCTGTTAGGTCATCATTTATTAAAGCTGTTGGAGCAGCTTTCAGTGTAACTCAAAAATAATTTATTAAAAACTATTTAAAATATATTTCTATATTACATTATTAAATAATTTTAAACATAAACTTATCTTATTTAAAGTAAAATTTTAAATTATACTTTAAAAAAGGAATTAAATATGTTTTTAATGAAAAAATTTATCTTATTTGTCTTTACTCTCTTTCTCTTTAATCAATCTATACAAGCTTTGGATATAGAGATGGATGGGACAAGAACCATTTTAAGTGGTCAAGATTGTGAAATTGCAACATATAGATTTGGTACTCGTAGCTCTTTTCACGGTGTACCATTAGACATAATTGTAGAAGTTTTACATGAAGAGAGCTCTCTAACTCAGGGCTGTGTTGTCATACATAACAACATCATTTCTACATGGATTACCTCTAACGATAACTCAGCAGCTTCTATTGATTTAAAATTTACTCTTGTAAAAAAAGATACCCGTATACCAGTTAAAGTAGATAAATTTTATGTTGTAAATTATGACTTAGATAATTTTAGTACAAATAATTATCAAAATTTTTCTGGTACTGATGATGTTTACTATAATGATATAGATAATATTTATGTTTCCGAAGGTTCACAAGTAAGTACAGAAAAAAATCAACTATTTAGCTTTAACTTTTTTAATATGTTTAACATGTTTAACCATAACCAAAAAGAGATTGAGTATGAAAATAAACTAAAAGGTCAAAGTATAGGTAACTGCCTAGATACAGAGGCATTAGCAAAACCAGACTGTCGTGCAGGAGTATCTTTTGTTAATAAATCTTCATTTACTTCACGAGCACAAAACGATAGACCATACATTGTATTACCCGATAGAGTAGCCAGAGATACACGTCTTATCCAATTCTCTTTTAGAGTAAAAGATATTGCTGTACTTCTTCCAAAACAAGATTTTGGAGATGCCCCAACAGAGTATCCACATGTTAGTCATGTTATCTCTTCAAATCTCTTTATGGGAAATCATGTACCTGACAATGAAGAGGATCAACAATCAACTATTAATGCAATGGGTGATGGAGAAGATGATAATGATGGAATTATTGTATTACCTGCTTTAACAGTAGGTGATAAATCCTACACTGTGCCTGTAAAAGTATTTAATAATTCAGGTAAAGATGCTTATATCACTGCATGGATTGATTTTAACAAAAATAATATTTTTGAGTATGAAGAATCACTAAACACAAACAGTTTAAAAATAGCTTCTTCTCCATCTACTCAAACAGTAAATATTACTTGGGACAATATAACAGATGCAGAAGTAAAAGCAATAGAGAATATTACAGAGGGTAAAACCATGATGCGTATTCGTCTTTCTACTTCAAGAGTGCTAAGATGTGATAGTGCACACTACTCTACAGGTGGTGAATATAGTGATAATTACTATACCTCCCCTGATGGTGAAATTGAAGATTATCAAATTGAGATTCAGTCACCTCCTAAACTTTCTGGAAAATTCAATATTGAACGAACCAATAGTGGAAGTTTCCCTATTATGAGTGATGAAAGAAACGCTTGGTATACACAACTTGTAGGTCGAGATTTTGACTATTCATTGGTATTTTATGATGATGATTTTACAAAAGAACAAAATGTAAGTAATGTAACTGTAAATATTGAGCTGATTGATGAAGATAGCAATGCCTCACTTTATCAATATAAACTTCATATACCCGATACCGTTAACACAAGTAGAATTGATATTATTAAAACTATACCAATAAAAGATTTAGACAAATTACCAGCTACTAAACGTGCTGTATTTAGAGTCACTTATGGAGTAGATGCACAAGGTAACCTT
>Ga0256826_1001807_pt1 | contig 13241 bp, 11 predicted proteins | sample CV79metaG_FD_185975 | JGI IMG/M metagenome (GOLD analysis project Ga0256826, IMG submission 185975) | Hydrothermal vent microbial communities from East Pacific Rise, Pacific Ocean - CV79 | ecosystem: Environmental > Aquatic > Marine > Hydrothermal vents | place: Pacific Ocean: East Pacific Rise...
GAGATTTTAAAGACACTTATAAGCAAGATGATAAAGAGATAAGAAATACACATATCAATATAGGTACAGGTGTAGATATATCTATTAGAGAGTTGGCAGAGACGATTAAAAAGATAGTAGGATATAGGGGTGAATTATATTTTGATGATAGTAAGCCTGATGGAACAATGGTTAAGTTAACAGACCCTTCTAAACTTCATGAACTTGGATGGAAACATAGAGTTGAATTAGAAGAGGGTATTGTTAGAGTTTATGAATGGTATTTAAAGGATTTAAATGTATAAAATAGCTATTGTTGGTACAGGTTATGTAGGTATATCAAATGGGATATTATTATCACAACATAATGAAGTCGTAGCTCTTGATATAGTAAAAGAAAAGGTAGACATGTTAAATTCTAAAGTTTCTCCTATTGAAGATAAAGAGATAAGTAAATATTTTTTTTCTAAAAAGCTAAATTTTAAAGCGACACTTAATAAATATGAAGCCTATAAAGATGCTGACTTTATAATAGTGGCAACACCAACAAATTATGATGAAAAGACAAACTATTTTGATACTAGTTTAGTAGAAGTAGTTCTAGAAGATATTTTAGAAATTAACCCTATAGCAACGATTATTATTAAGTCAACTGTACCTGTAGGTTATACAAAAGAAATTAATAAACAATTTAATACTTCCAATATTATTTTTTCTCCAGAGTTTTTACGTGAAGGAAAAGCTCTTCATGACAATCTTTATCCTAGTAGAATTATTGTAGGAGAACAAAGTGAAAGAGCAAAACTATTTGCAAATCTTTTAGCACAAGGGGCTATTAAAAAAAATATAGAGATACTTTTTACTGACTCAACAGAGGCAGAGGCTATTAAGCTCTTTTCAAATACATATTTAGCTATGCGTGTAGCTTATTTTAATGAGTTAGATTCTTATGCCCAAGCACATGATTTAAATAGTAAACAAATTATTGAAGGGGTTGGACTAGATCCTAGAATTGGAACACATTACAATAATCCATCTTTTGGATATGGAGGTTATTGTTTACCAAAAGATACTAAACAGCTACTTGCAAACTATAAAGATGTTCCTTCTAATATTATTAGAGCAATTGTAGATGCAAATAGTACTAGAAAAGATTTTATTGCTGATAGTATTATTTCAAAAAAACCAAAGATAGTTGGAATTTTTAGACTAGTAATGAAAAGTGGAAGTGATAATTTTAGAAGTTCAGCTATTCAAGGAATTATAAAACGTATTAAATCTAAAGGAATAGAAGTAGTTATTTATGAACCTGCAATGAAAGAAATCGAGTTTTTTAATTCTAAAGTAATAAAAAATTTAGATGAATTTAAAAATATTTCTGATTTGATAGTTGCTAATAGATTTGAAAAGAGTATTCTTGATGTTAAAGATAAAGTATATAGTCGTGATATATTTCAAAGTGATAGTTAAGGAAAAATAGTTATGAAAAAAATATTAATTGTTTTTGGTACACGTCCAGAAGCTATAAAAATGGCACCACTAATTAAGAAACTTGAAAATTATTCAGCTTTATTTCATTTAAAAGTTTGTGTAACTGCTCAGCATAGGGAAATGCTTGACCAAGTTTTAGAACTATTTGAAATAGAGCCAGACTATGACTTAAATATTATGAAGGAAGGGCAAGATTTATATGATGTGACCACTAATGTGCTACTTGGGATGAGAAATGTTTTAACTGATTTTCAGCCAGATATTGTTTTTGTTCATGGAGATACTACTACTACTTTTTCTACAGCTTTAGCTGCATTTTATCAACAAATTAAAGTAGCACATATTGAAGCAGGGTTAAGGACAGGTAAGATATACTCTCCTTGGCCAGAAGAAGCAAATAGACAAATTACTAGTGTTCTTAGTAACTATCACTTTGCTCCAACAAAAACAAGTCAAGAAAATCTTTTAAAAGAAAATAAAGATGCTAGTAAAATTATAATAACAGGGAATACAGTTATAGATGCTCTCTATTTAGCATTAGATAAGATTAAAAATAATAACTCTCTAAAAGAGTCCATTATTAGCTCAATTGAAGATGAAATTAATAGTGATGATTTTAGTTTAGAAGATTCAAAATTTATCTTAGTTACAGGACATAGACGAGAAAATCATGGTCAAGGATTTATTAATATCTGTACGGCACTAAGAAAGATAGCATTAAATAATCCTGATATCTCTATTATTTATCCTGTACACCTTAACCCTAATGTTCAAAAACCAGTTAAAGAGCTGTTATCTGATGTAAAAAATATTTATTTAATCAAACCTATGCAGTATGAATCATTTATCTACTTAATGGATAAATCTTACTTTATTATCACCGATAGTGGTGGAGTTCAAGAAGAAGCACCAAGTTTAGGGAAGCCTGTACTTGTTATGAGAGACACAACGGAAAGACCAGAAGCATTAGATGCAGGTACAGTTAAGCTTGTAGGTACAAATACTCAAATAATTATAGAAGAAACTCAAAATCTTCTAGATAATAAAAATGCGTATAAAAAAATGAGCCAAGCCCATAATCCTTATGGTAATGGGCTTGCATGTGATATAATAATTAAGTATCTAATTAATGAATTATAGTTTATTTTATTGGATACAATATACAAATAATAAAAGTAAGGTTAAGAATAAGGTAATGGTATGTATTACTCTAAAATAATTAAAGGATTAAGTTGGAATTTTTTAGGAACTATACTATCTCAGCTTTTTATTTTTCTTGCATTTGTATTTATTGCTAGAAAATTAGGAGTTGAGTCTTTTGGGAAATTTTCATTAATTTATATTTCAGGACTAACCTTATCAGGACTTTTTAGTTTAGCAATAGGACAATATATGGTTACATATATTTCTAAAAATAATAAAGATACTCATATTATTTCTATATTCTTAAGTAATATATTATTTTATACATACAGTATCGTTTTGTTTTTAATTATTATTTTATCCCTTAACTCAGAATATATAATTGGAGATATATTAAATTTAGAAAATATTAAATTAAATTTATTTTATATAATAATGATTTTTATTTTTGAATTATTTTTTTTACTTCAAAAGTCATTTCTTATATCAATTGAAGAATTTAAAATATTATCAATTTTTAGTATTTCTAAAGGATTTCTTTTTCTTAGTTTTGTCTGGGTTTTCAGTAATGGAATGAATATATATATTGGCGTTCTAATATCGTTATTACTTACAACAATTTTTGGATTTATTATTATTTATAAAAAAATAAACAATATAAATATTACTATTAAATATATTAATTCTAAGATATTAAAAGAAATAATAAATTTTACAGTACCTAGTTTTTTATCTTCCTTAATGGTAACTCCTGTAAATTGGATTTTAATGTCATTATTATCATCTACAAATAATGGATTAATCCAAGTTGCACTTTTTAATGCTGTTTTGAGAATACAAAATTCTATAGTATTAATTGGTCAAGTAGTTGGAAATATAATTTTACCTATTCTATCAAAAAATGAAAAAAGTGAAATAAATATTAATCAATTAAATATTTTAGTTCCATTAGCAATAGGAATATCTTTTTCTTTATTATTAATCTTTTTTAATGAAATTTTTTTACTTATTTTTGGTTCTAAATATGAAATAAAATATTATAAAGAAGTCTTTTCATTACAAATGGTTACAACAATATTTATATTATATAAACAAGGGTTTGCAAGAGTCTTAATAGTTAAAAATAAAATGTGGTTTACATTATTTAGTAATTTTCTTTGGTTAACAATAGTTATTTTTGGAGCAAAATATTTAATAATAGACTATGGTGTACTAGGAATTTCCATTGCAATTATTATTGCCTATATAATTAATATATTTTTCTTTTTACCTTATTATGTAAAATTAGATTTAATACCATTAAAATATATATATTCATTCAAAATAATATTATTATGGCTATTTGTGTTATTATTTTCATATGCAGGTTATATTCTATCAATCAAATTTAGATTAATTATAATAATTTTAACTTTATGTATAATATATTTAATTTTAAGGAAAAAATATGAAAAAAAAGTATGATTTTATTATAAAAGGTGCATATGGAGGTAGTAATTTTGGTGATGATTTATTAATGCTAGCAATTGTTCATATAATAAAAAAAACAAATCCTACTAGTTCAATTGGATTAATATTGAATAGAAAAAGTAAATATATTGAAAATTACAATTTAAATACAGATTTAATATATCCAGATAATACTACCGATATAGTAACTAATCATTTAATACTAGGAGGAGGAACTCAATATTTTGAATTTTACAAATCAAAAAAAAATAAATTTAAAGATTTTTTTATAAAATTATTTAATATTAAAAAAGTTATAAAAAAATTAAAACAAAAACGAAAATATAATCTAGAATTTACTTCATGTAGTGCAATTAGTTTTGGAATTGGTCCTTTTCATAGTAAAAATACTATAAATTATTTTGAAGCGATAAAGAACTTAAAAAAATGTACTTTCTTATCCATTCGAGACTATGATAGTGAGAAGTTTTGTAAACAAAATAATATCCAATATATAAAACATACAGACATATGTTTTAATCTGGATAACTTTGGATATAAGTATCCACTAAGTAATGCCAATAAAGTTACTAAAATAGGAATAATTGTACGAGACTGGATATATGATGATAATAATCAAGCATATATTTTTAAATTAATTAAAGTCTCAAAAGAATTGAAAAGTAAAGGCTACGATGTTGATTTTATTACTTTTACCCCTATTAGTGATTCCTATGTGACCTCTATATTAAAAGAAAAAAAAGAAAATATTATTATATATAATCCAGATATTTATAATATAGACCAATTTATTACTATTTTATCTGACTATAATTTATTAATTAGTGCTAGGGCTCATGGTGCAATTGTTGCAACTTATTTAGGAATACCAACTATATTAATAGAAATTGAACCAAAGTTAAAAAATATTGAAATGGAAATCACAAAGAAACAATTATTATGGTCACCATATATTGATAAAGAAGAAAAATTAATAAATTTAGTTTATTCCATATCAAACAATTATTCTTACTGGAAAAACACTGTTTTTACTGCAAATAAACACCATAAATCATTAGTAGATGCTTTACTTTGTGATTATGAAAAATATTTAAAGGAACTTAATTAAATCATGTATAAAATAGTACCAATATTCATATATATACTTATACATATTGGTTTCATAATTCTTGAATCTATGCAAGGAATAATATCTTTTAATTTATTCTATATATTATTACTAACAATAATATACTTATCAAGTATAAAGAAAAATAATAAGATACTAATAATTAATAGTTATATGATTTCTGCATTCATAGGTATATTATATATGTGTATTAATTTATATGTATATAATGCTCCATTTCAACATGCTTATGATGATTCTTACTATTTTATGCAAGCAAAAGAAATTTCTGAAAATAATATAAGAATTTGGCAACCATATGAAACAATTTTAAGTTTTATATATAGTATTATAAAATTATTCACTATTCCAACACTAGAATCTTTAATTGTATTTAATTGGTTTATGAGTGCTTTTGTTATTTTTTTTTCAAAAATATTAGCAGAAGAAATTACAAGTAGTAAATTAAAAGATTTTCATATGTATATATTACTTATTGGTAATATCTTTTTTATTGATAGTGTTGTTCATTTATATAGAGATGTTTTATTATTATTTAGTTTTTTATTATCTATGATTTTTTTAGTAAAAAAGAATATTTTTAGATCATTATCAATGTCATTTTTAACAAGCAGTATACGATTAGCAAATGGTGGATTAAATATTATAATAATACTAATTTTTAGATTTTTAAAAATAAATATATTTTATGTAACAATAATTATTATTGGTATTATGTATCTGATTAATATCTTAGATCAAACTATTTATTTAGGAAGCTATTTAAGAGGTTTAGCTCATGCAGAAGCTTTAAATAATCAAGTCACACTTACTGATATTATTAATCTTAGATTAGAATCAATGCACGAGGATAATGATGGGTTTACAAAAAAAATATATTCAATTCCCCTATTTGGCTATATCTTAGCACCTATGGTTAATATATTTTCTCCTATTATATGTTATTCACCTTTTGTAGATATGAGAGTACACCTTTTAAATCCAGATAGAATTTTTTATACCTCAGGATTTAATTTATTTAATTTATTAAGTTGGATTACAATATTTATTTGGTTTTATGTTGCACCAAGGTTAATAATAGGACTAAAAAGAGCTTTATTTGGAAAAGAAAATGAAAGAGCTTTTTTTATTATTTTTATTATACTTGTTATTACTGTATCTTTAATATCTACACAAGGTAGACATAGAACTATTTTTATAGTACTATATCCAATATTTATTGCATTATTTAATAAATATAAATTAAATAAAAAAGAAAAATATATATATTATATTGTAACAATTGTTTTTTCAGCTGGATTATTATTATTAAATTTATATTTATTTCAATTAAAGGAGTTATAAGATGAAAAAAAAAGTTTTTATAGTTTGTTATGATATACCAGAGAAAGCATTACCCCCAGTTTTAAATGAAGCATTATATTTATCAAAAAATGATTCATTACATGTGGTATTAATTGTTAGAGAATTATCTAATAATATGAAAAAACAACTTAATCAAAATAATATTGAAACATTAATATATCAACCTAAAAAAATTATTTCTTTTGGAAAATATTTTTCTATTTTATTTGATATGTATAAATTTAAAAAGAAAGTATATTCATATATAAAGAATAATTATAATCAAAATGATATAGTATGGGTTGCCAGTCATAATACACTCTTCTTACTTGGAAGAGCTATAAATAACTATAATTATATTCTTCAATTGCATGAGTTACTAGATATGTATTACTGGAGAAGGCAAATAATAAAATATATCATATCTTCAAAAACAAAAGTTGTAGTACCAAGTGAAGCAAGAGCATATATAAGTAAAATATTGTACAATTTAGATACTCTACCATTTGTATTACCAAATAAACCATTTGATCATCCTTCTAAAAGAAATATAAAATGTAAAATGGACGTAATAGATAAAATCAAACTGTTAAAATCAAAAAAAACTATAATTATATTATATCAAGGAATTATTGCTCCATCACGTCCAATAGATAATATAATTAAAGCAATAAATTGTATTGATAATGTAGAAATAATTCTTATGGGAAAAGTAATAAATAATTATTTAGATGATTTATTTAAAATTAGAAAAAGTATTATTCATATAAATTATATGCTTCCTCCCTCTCATTTAGCAATAACTAGTTATGCTGACATTGGTATATTAACTTATGATTCTAACTCATTAAATAATATATATTGTGCACCAAATAAAATTTGGGAATATTCTGGATTTGCTATTCCATGGATATGTAGTTCTTTACCTTGTTTAAATGATATTCTTAGTAAATATGAAAATGGAGAATTACTTAACTTGACAAATATTGAAGATATTATTATGAAAATAAATAATATTATTAATAATTATGATGTTTATTCTAAAAATTCATTAACATTTTTTAATTCATATGAAATAAATGATTTATTAAATAAAATAATTGAGAATGAACAATGATTATATTTAATACAGATGATTATGGATTAACAAAAGAAGATGTTAATAGAACATTGGTTTCTTTTAAAAATAAAGTAATAAAAAGTACAACAATTATTTCCAATTTTGTCAAGTTAGATGATTTAAAAACTTTAAATAATATAGAAAATGTTTCTACTGGGATACATCTAAATTTAGTAGAGGGAAAATCATTTAGTAGTGCTAATACGCTAACTAATAATAATCAATTTTTATCAAAAAAAGAGTTTATAAAGAGACTTTTTTTAAAGAAGATTGATAAGCAAGAGATAGAAAAAGAGTTATCTCTTCAAATTGAATATTTGATGGATAATAAGATAAATATATCGCATATTGATTCTCATCAAAATATGCATTATTTACCACCTATATTAAATATCGTAGTTAAAATAGCTTCTAAATACAAAATAAGTAAAATAAGAGGTTTGGATAGTGAATATTTTTGGTTTAAAGAGTATAGTCGAAGTAGAGCGATTACTAAAAATAGTATTTCTAAAATTTTTAATGATAAATATTTAAGACAATTAACCTCCACACAAAAGATATTAATTAATGCGCCAGGTTTAGGTTTTCAGTGTGATTCAGTTGATAAGGCTTTATTATTATGGGATAATGCATTAGAGAAATATTATGATTCTAAAGTTATTTATGAAGTACCTTGTCATTTTTCTTTGAGTAAATTTGAATATGAACTTTATAATAGTAAAGAGTTTTTGAATATTCTAAATAAGCATAATGTAAAAGTAGGAAATTTTAATGATATATAATAAATTACCAATATCAGTTTTGATAATGACACAAAATGAAGAAGATAATATAAGTCATGCAATTGAAAGTGTAAAAGATAGCTTTAATCAAGTAGTAGTTACAGATTCTTTTAGTACAGATAGTACAAAACAAATATGTAAAGAATACAGTGAAGTAGATTTTTATGAACATAAGTTTGATGGTTGGGCAGAACAACGAAATTGGATGCTTGAGAATTGTAATATAGAAAATGAAATAGTGTTTTTTTTAGACGCAGATGAATGGATTGATAAAAAGTTCATTGAAGAATTAAGGATGATTATAGAAGAGGGTATGAATTTTTCAGCGATATATTTAAAAGTTAAATATATTTTTTTAAATAAGTGGTTAAAATATTCTTATGGACATCCTTTGATAAAAAGAATCTTTAAAAGAGATGGATTATATTTTAGTGGAGAAGGTGCCAGAGAGTATGCACATATAGATGAAGCTAATACTTTAGAATTAAAGAGTTATTTGATACATCAAGATCGAAAATCATTTAGTTTTTGGATAAATAAACACAACAATAATGCAGAACGAGAAGCAAAGCTTTATATTGAAAAATTAAAAAAAGAGATGATTGCTCAAGATAATAATTTAGCTTTTAAATTGAAGGTGAAATTATGGATACGAAAAAATATTTGGGATAAAATCCCATTAGGCGTGAGACCAATATTTTATTTTTTATACAGATATTTTGCTCAGTTAGGTTTTTTAGATGGGAAAGAAGGATTTATATTCTGTATAAATCATGCTTTATGGTATCAGATGTTAATAGATATAAAAATAATAGAAAAGAGTTTGAATGAAAAATAGAAAGATACTTTTTATAAATACACACTTTATTCCAGATTATCATTTTGGAGGTGTTGTGGAAAGTGGAAGTAAGATATATAAATATTTAAAGCGAATTACAAAAAATATATCATTAGTAACAGTTTCAAAGAATCCTCAAAATGTATATGAATACTTAGAAAATAAAGAACAATGTTATAAATCTATAATTGCACATAGATGGGGATTTTCATTGAGTTTAATTTTTGGTTTATGGAGACAAATAAAAAAAAGTGATGTTGTTTTTATAAATGGAACCGTTACTTTTCCAACAATTCTAGCTCAAATTTATAGTTTAATTCAAAAAAAACCTTTTATTGTTTCTCTTAGAGGAGCAATAGAACCCTGGAGAATGAATCATAAAAAATGGAAGAAATATTATTATTTTAAATTTATTGTAATTCCATTATTAAAAAAAGCTAATAATATTCATGTTACTGCACAGCAAGAAATAGATAGTTTAAGTTTACTTGGGATTAAAAAATATTGTTTAGTTTCTAATGGTATAGATATAGAACAATATGGGACTTTACCTGATAAATATAGTTTTCAAGAAGTAGAAAAAGATAAGTTTGTATTTTTATTTATGTCAAGAATGGATAAAGAAAAAGGTTTAGATATTTTAATAAATTCTTATAGAAAGTTTATTCAGCGTAATAAAAATCATAATTCGATTTTACTTTTAGTAGGACCAGACAATCAAAATTATCTTGACTCCTTGAGTTTGAATTTTAATGAATTGAATATAAAATATATTCAAGGAATTTATGGAGATAAAAAGATTGAAGTGATACGAAGAAGTGATATTGTATTGCTACCTTCATACAATGAAAATTTTGGAAATATTATTGCTGAAGCTTTTGCATGTGAAAGACCAGTTATAACAACTACAGGAACACCTTGGAAAAATATTGAAGATATTGGCTGTGGATATTATATAGAACCTAATGAAAAAGAGCTACTAATTACTTTAAATACTATTTATGATTTATCTCAAAAAAATAGAGAAGATATGGGAAAAATAGGTAGAAAATATATTTTTGATAACTTTGACTGGAATGTAAAAGCTATGGAAATAAATAATCATTTAATGGAAGTGTAATGAAAGAATTAAAAGTTAGTATTGTAACCATTACCTATAATTCAGAAAAAACATTAGAAGAGACCATTGAGTCTATTCTTTCTCAATCTTATGAAAATATAGAATATATTATTGTAGATGGAAACTCCTCTGATAAAACTATAGAAATAATCAATAAGTATGGAGATGAAATCTCTACTTTTTTATCTGAACCTGATAATGGTATTTATGATGCCATGAATAAAGGGCTTAAATTAGCCACTGGAGACATTGTTGGTATTCTTAATAGTGATGACATCTACTTTGATAACAAAGTCATAGAAAGAGTGGTAAAGAGCTTTGCAGAAACTAAGGTAGACTCTCTTTATGGTGACCTCTACTATGTAGAAGAAAATAACTTAGAGAAGGTCTCTCGTTATTGGAAATCATCTCCCTTTAAACATGGTAGTTTTAAAAAAGGGTGGCATCCTGCTCACCCTACCTTTTTTGTGAGAAGAGAGGTTTATGAAAAATATGGTTATTTTGATTTAACTATGAAGATATCTGCTGATTTTGAACTTATGCTTAGGTTTTTAGAAAAATATAAAATATCAACATATTACTTAGAAAAAGTTATAGTAAAAATGAGACTTGGAGGAGAAAGTAATAATAGTATTAAAAATATTTTAAAAGGGAATAAAGGTATATTGAAAGCATTTGATAAAAACAATATCAAAATTAATAAATTTTTATATGTATTTTATAGATTTATACCAAAGATTATACAAATAGTAAAAAGAGGAAAGTAAAAATGATAAATATAATCCTATGTGGAGGCTCGGGTACAAGACTTTGGCCAATTAGTCGAACTTTAATGCCAAAACAATTTGTAAAGTTATTTGATGATAAATCACTCTTTCAACTTACGATAGAGCGAAACTCTAAAGTATGTGACTCTCAGTTAATAGTTTCTAATGCAGAGCAGTACTTTTTGGCGTTAGACCAATTAGAAGAGTTAAACAAAACGAATAATACCTATCTTTTAGAACCAATAGGCAGAAACACAGCTCCTGCTATTGCCTTGGCTTGTTTAGCTCTTGATAAAGAAGGTATAGTTTTAGTGACACCTAGTGATCACTTAATAAAAAATGAAGATGAGTATAAAAAAGTTTTAGAAATGGCAAAGGATTTAGCAGAAAAAGATAACATTGTTACTTTTGGAATTAGACCTACCTTTGCTGAAATAGGATTTGGTTATATTGAGTCAGATGGTACAGAGGTAAAAGCTTTTCATGAAAAACCAAATTATGAAATGGCTTGTTCTTATTTGAAAGCAGGGAATTATTATTGGAACAGTGGAATGTTCTGTTTTAAAGTAGGAATTTTTTTAGAAGAGCTAAAAAGATACTCTCCTAAAATTTATGAAACTTCTTTAAGGGCATTTAATCAAGCCAAAAAGAGTGAAAGTATACGAATAGATTATAATGATATGTTGGCGATTCCTGAAGATAGTATTGACTATGCCGTAATGGAAAAGTCAGATAAAGTTAAAGTAGTTGCTTCAGATATTGATTGGTCAGATGTAGGAAGTTTTGACGCTCTTTTTGATGAGTTACCAAAAGATGAGAATAACAATACTTTAAATACTAAACATATCGCTGTTGATAGTAAAAGTAATCTGATTTATTCATCTAAATATGTGGCTACAGTAGATGTAGAAGATTTGATTATTGTTGATACAGGAGATGCTCTGCTGGTTTCAAAAAAAGGAAGCTCTCAAAAGGTTAAAGAGGTGGTTAAAGAGATAAAAAAAACCACAGAGTTACATCATATTCACCTAACAGGTTATCGACCTTGGGGAACTTATACAGTTTTAGAAGATAGTTTAGGTTATAAGATAAAACGGATTGAGGTTAGAGTAGGGAAAAAACTTTCTTTACAGAAACATTTTCACCGTAATGAGCATTGGATAGTAGTTAGTGGAACAGCTACCGTAACAGTGGGTAATGAAGTAAAGTTGGTTCGACCCAATGAATCAACTTATATTAAAATGGGAGAAATACATCGTTTAGAGAATGAAGGTAAAATTCCTGTAGTGCTAATTGAAGCACAAGTGGGTGAATATACTGGAGAAGATGATATTGTGAGAATTGAGGATGATTTTGAGAGGAATTAAATACCTTTTCTATATAAGACAACTAAAATTGTTTTCCAGATAGTTTTGATTTCTAACCATAAATTCCAATGTTTAATATAATATAAATCATACATAAGCTTTTGTTTTGCATCATAGGAGTTTTCTCCATAAGGATATAGTACTTGTGCCCAACCAGTTAAACCAGGTTTAGTAACATGACGTTGATTGTAGTAAGGAATTTCTTTTTCAAAACCATCTATCCATATTTTTCTTTCTGGTCTTGGCCCAATAAGGTGCATATCTCCTCTTAAAACATTGAAAAGTTGAGGAAGTTCATCTATTCTTGTTTTTCTCATAAACTTTCCCCAAGGATAAACTCTAGAGTCACTTTTTGTTGCAAATTTAGCGCCCTCTTTTTCTGCATCAACAATCATTGATCTAAATTTAATACATTTAAACTCTTTTCCATTTAATCCAATACGTTTTTGTTTAAAAAAAACTGGACCAGGAGATTCTTTTTTTATTTTATAAATACTATATAAAATAACAGGTGAAGTAATAATGAGTAGACTTATAGAGATAGTATAATCAATGAAAAATTTTAAAAGAAGTTCTATTTTACTAAAAGGTTTAACTTCTTCTAAAAAAGTAATATTACTAGATTTATTAGGTATATAACATTTTTGTAAATACTTTTCCATAAAGTTTTGAATAGAAATATAATTTGTTT
>Ga0256826_1001808_pt1 | contig 13240 bp, 7 predicted proteins | sample CV79metaG_FD_185975 | JGI IMG/M metagenome (GOLD analysis project Ga0256826, IMG submission 185975) | Hydrothermal vent microbial communities from East Pacific Rise, Pacific Ocean - CV79 | ecosystem: Environmental > Aquatic > Marine > Hydrothermal vents | place: Pacific Ocean: East Pacific Rise...
CATCATCATTAGCACTAATACAAGTTTGACTAAATGGGTCATACATAATAAATACTTTACCATCTCCACCATCAGATGGTGCGCCAGTTTGTGTAACTCTTATTCCATATATATTTTCTCCAGCTGATACTAATGCTGTTAATGGATATATTGTAAATTGTATATTTTGATTATTTTCAGCTGTAACAAATCCTGTATCAATATATGTTTCACCAGCTGTAGAGAGTGCATCTGTTCCAATAATATTTCCATTAGCATCTAAAGCATTTATCGTCATATTATTATTTCCATTTCTCTCAGAAACCATAATATATCTATTTTGAGCCGAAACAAATGGAGTATTATACAGAAATTCAACATAATCAGATGCTTGAATAGAACCATCTAAAGATAAATAATGTCTTAAATTTCTATCAATATTTGCACTTAAAAGAGCTGGGTCAAAAGTAGTTGACCCATCTGTAATTTTAGCTATTGTATCTCCATTTTCTCTAACATACTGACTGGTTGCTTGAGGGTCTCCAAACTGATACCTAACACTATCAGGCATAACCAAATCTGTAAAAAGTGTTCCATCAACCTGAATAGAGTTTAAAATTGCATCTACACTAGAATCTGAAGGCTCTCCTGAAATATTCCAATCTACTTCACTACTAGTTAAATATGAAGTTCTCTCTCCTGTAGGAATTATATCACTACACGTTTTTGCAAATGTCTTTGTAGGTATTGCACCCATAAACAGTATCATAAATACCAAAGAGAAGTTTAAGAAGCTTATAAGCTCTCTACTCCTACGATTTATTATTCTCATCTTTTTTCCTAATTATATTTTTTTACTAAGATATTATTAATTTTTAATAAATAAAAATCTACAGAAATCTTAGAATAAAATTTTAGAAAAAAATAAAATCCCATTAACTAGCAGTTTAAACTCTATTTTAAATTTAAAAAGAGTTTAAACTCTCTTCCTCTACTATTATAATGAATTTAGATTTTTCAATATTTTATTCTGACAATAGGATAGTATCAGAGGATTTATTGCTTTAAACTTATTTTTTACTTAAAAAAATTGCATAAACTATATAGCTAATATTTATGCAATTTTTTTTAAATTAAATTGTTTTTATTTATTTTATAAATAATATATTTTATTTTTTTTAATATAAAGTAACTATTGTGAGAATCAAGAAAGTTTTAATTTAGGTCACTATTAAAGAAGGTATAGTGACCATATATATATTAAATTTAGAGAAAATTTAACGTGCCATTTGAGCAGGAGATACAGGTTCACCCCACATCTGTTCAGGGATTACATATTCATTAACAATATTTCCACCAATAATATGTTCATCAACAATTCTATCTATCTTCTCTTTGGTTAAACCAACATACATCGTATGACCTGGTTCTACTAAAATTACTGGTCCTTGTTGACAACGGTTAAGACATGAAGTTTGAATTGGCTGAACTGTTCCAATAATACCTTTTTGCATAAGTGTTTGAGAAAGATACTGCATAAGCTGTTGAGACTCTGGATTATTTTGACTTACACAGCTTGGTTTTGGCATTCCTGGAGGTGCTGACTGCTGACACTTAAATATATAAAATGCTGGTTGTGGTATTCCCATCATGGTTGAATCCTTTTGATTTTTAATTAGGAGTAATATACTCTTAATTAAAAAAGATTTGGCTTAATTGTAATAAAAAGTATTTATCTAGATTATAATTAAAAAAAATTTAAGCAACAAAGTAACACTATTTTAAATATCCTGTTGCCCCTCTAAAACCTATACCATCTCGTGTATTAACTGTATCTGTATCGATACCTGTTGTTCCTTGTAACAAATCAAGTTTATCTCCACCACGCACAACAACACCATAGTTATCTTTAGATAATCCTGCACCCATACCCACATCAATTGTGCTGTTTGCTCCATAGAAAAATTCATGATTGTATTGAATTTTATCGCTATCTACACTCCACCAACTCTCTATATCATCCAAAGAAAACTTTACATTATTGTCTGTATCTTTTAACCAAAGGAGTCCGTTTAAATACTCTTTATGAATAGCATCAAACTCATAGATTCTACTACCATAAGATTCAAGAGGAATTTCTATATCTACACCCAAAAGACCATTTCGTAATGTTGTTCCATCTCCACCATTCTCTTTATCTGCTATCAATAACTTTTGAATATGAACATACTGTTTTTGAGTTAAAAGCCCAACCTTTTCATTAAGGATATTATTGTTGCTATCTTTAATAACATATTCACTTAAACTTGCCATTGCCAAATAAGGAGGAAGTGTTGTTAAACGTAAATGAGTAGAGATACTATGTTGTCTAAAATCCAACTCTTTCCCTTTTAAGGTATCATCCAGTTTTTTAGACATATATCCTTGAATCGCTTCTGTACTATTTAAAAGTTCAAAATTATTTTTAATAAAAATATTATAATTGCCTACAATATTAATAATCTTCTCTACAGGAATCTCATCTCCTGTCTCTCTTGCTTGATAAGCAGATACCCAAAATCCTTTCTCTTTGACTCCATCATCATCAACATCAAACCCACCTGGAACATAGGTGAATCCTACCGATACCATGCTTTTTCCTTCGGGAGTCTCTGTTCCCCATAAACAACGTTTTGTCTTGTCTAAAGGGTCTCCTAAAGAACCACACCCTAACTCTTTAATATTGGCTTGTCCATCTCCATCACTGTCATTGGTTGGGTCATCATTTTTACTATCGACCTCATCTTTCACACCATCGTTATCACTGTCATTAAGACTAGACTCTAACGCATCAATAATGCCATCACCATCCGAATCTTCTTTTCCCTCTTCACCATCTTTTTTTCCATCTCCATCAGAATCTTCGAGTAGTGGATTTGTTCCCCGTCTTGCCTCTTCTAAATCGGTTACACCATCATTATCATCATCAATATCATACTCATCCCGAATACCATCTTTATCATTGTCTAAACTGTTTGGGTGACTGTCAACATCACCTAAATCATTAATTCCATCTCCGTCAGAATCTGTTCCATTATCAATAACACCATCTCCATCTACATCAGCATCAACCCCATCAGGAATACCATCTCCATCACTATCAATATTATTATCATTAGGGTCTAGGTTATCAGGTAAGCCATCATCATCGTCATCATCATCATGTGCATCATTGATACCATCATTATCATAATCTCTACCATTATCAAGAATTCCATCTCCATTAATATCGGCATCAGCTCCATCCAAAATTCCATCTCCATCAATATCTGGATTGTTATCATCAGGATCTAAATCATCAGGTAGTCCATCATTATCATTATCTTTTGAATTATCAATGGTATCAAACTCATCGGTTATCCCATCACCATCACTATCTGTTCCATTATCAACAATACCGTCACCATTAACATCGGCATCGGCATTATCATTTATTCCATCTCCATCGGTATCTGTTCCATTATCTGCAACACCATCACCATCTACATCTACATCAGCACCATCATAAATTCCATCTCCATCAATATCGGGATTGGTATCATCGGGATCTATATCATCGGGCAGTCCATCATTATCACTATCTTTACTGTTGTCAATTGTATCAAACTTATCGGTTATTCCATCTCCATCAGAATCTTTTCCATTATCAGCTGTTCCATCTCCATTAACATCAACATCTGCAATGTCATTTATTCCATCCCCATCTGTATCTTTTCCATTGTCAGCTTTGCCATCTCCATCTACATCAACATCTGCTCCATCAGGAATACCATCACCATCACTGTCGTGGTTATTGTCATTGGGGTCTAAATCATCTGCTAAACCATCATTATCATTATCTTTGCTATTATCAACAGTATCAAAATTATCTTTTACTCCATCACCGTCACTATCTTTACCATTATCTATAACACCATCGCCATCTACATCGGCATCAGCATTATCATTAATACCATCCCCATCGGTATCTACACCATTATCTGCAATCCCATCTCCATCGACATCAACATCTGCCCCATCTAAAATTCCATCTCCATCACTGTCTTGATTATTACTATTGGGATCTATGGCATCAGGTAGACCATCATTTTCACTATCTTTGGAGTTATCAATTGAATCATATTTATCATTAATTCCATCGCCATCTTTATCTGTTCCATTATCTGCAATACCATCTCCATCAACATCAACATCGGCTAAATCATTAATACCATCTCCATCGGTATCAATTCCATTGTCTGCAATCCCATCTCCATTAACATCAAAATCTGCTCCATCAGGAATACCATCTCCATCACTATCAATATTATAATCATTTGGATCTATATCATCAGGTAGACCATCCCCATCACGATCTTTACTGTTATCAATGGTATCATACTCATCATTTATACCATCTCCATCACTATCTATTCCATTATCAAGAATTCCATCTCCATCAACATCAACATCAGCCTCATCTCGAATTCCATCTCCATCTGTATCTTTGCCATTATCAAGAATTCCATCTCCATTAATATCGGCATCTACTCCATCAGGTATACCATCTCCATCACTATCAGGATTCCGATACTGTGCACCCAAAACCCCTTCTTGTGCATCAGAGATACCATCTCCATCACTATCCAATGCTAATGTTTGATTACTATCATTAGCTGCTCTATTCTCTCCACATCCACTAAAAATAAATATTGTAGTTAAAAGAGATATTTTTAAGACTCTTTTCATTTTTCTTTTTCCTCTATTAAATTAGGTACTTTGATTATAAGTTACAACTGATATACCCATAGTCAGTCAACTCCTCACTCCTAATATTTAGGAGTTCTTCCGCAAGTATCTAAGGACCCTTTAGTTTAAATAGTTAGAAGCAGCTCTAAAACCAACACCATCATGAGTATTTGGAGCATCTGAGATACCTCCAACAACACCAATTGTTAAATCTAAAAGTTCACCTGCTCGAATCAATACACCATAGTCATCTTTTGTTGGGCCAACACCCATTCCTACATCCATCTTACTATCAGTTCCCTTTCCAATAATAGAACCATCAGAATCTGTCTCATTTGGATTTTTAATTAATCTATCTTTGTTTATTCCCATCCAAGGTTTTATCCATGGACAACCTGTACACATAACAACATAACCCTCTTTCATCTGCATAATACTCTTAAGAAACTCTTTATTTCCCTCTCCAAACTCATGAACAATAGTTATATAATCAATAAGAGGAACATTCTTATCGATACCTAAAAGAGCATTACGAATGGTATTTCCTGTTCCACCATTTTTTTTATCTGCTTCTAAAAGTTGTTGAATCTGTGCATACTGTTTTAAACTGGGTAGAGAGAGAGATAAATTTAAACTCTCTCCATTGCTATTTTTTACATCATATTTGGATAAAGCCACTATTGCAAGAACAGGAACTACACCACTTAAACGCTTCTTTTCAGATGAGTTTAAATTTGCTGAAAACTCCAATACTTTTGAAGCAGGAACACTGTCTAACGTATCAGAAAGTGTCTCATCGCTATAACCATGAATAACTTTTGAAATGGTATCACTAGCATTAACCATTGAGAAATTATTTTGAAGATAAGTATTAAATTTACCAACAGTCTCATTCACAATTACAGGTTCAAGAATTTCATCTTTTTTAGCCCGTGCATGATAAGATGATGTCCAAAACCCTGTCTCATTGATACCATCCCCATCAACATCAAATCCACCTGGTATATAAGCAAAACCAGCAGAGACCAAAGATGAACCTTCTTCAGAAGTAGTAATAAAAGAGCAAAGTTTTAAAGCATCTTTTGGATTCCCCTCAACACACTCTAACTCCTTAATATTAACTTGTCTATCTCCATCACTATCATTTAATGGGTCTAAAGCATCAATAACATCAAGAGTTGTTAAATTATCCTGTGCAGGATGTTCATTCACGCCATCAGCCAATGTTTCAGGGGTTTGAATACAAGGTGCATGTAAATCACCATACACCTCTAAACCATCTTCTACACCATCTTTGTCGGTATCTGTATTGTTTGTATCTGTATGATAGAAATTGAGTTCATAAGAGTCCAATAGACAATCACCATCTGTATCTGGATTGGTAGCATTTAAATCATCTCGACCAACTTCAATACTGTCAAAAAGTCCATCATTATCACTGTCTTGTTTCAGAGGATTGGTGGCTTCTGTAGCATGGTTTATCTCATCTCCATCTTTTAATGTATCCCCATCACTGTCTTCATTTAGAGGATTGGTATGATACTGACTTATCTCTATTCCATCTTCTAATCCATCATCATCACTATCTCTGCTCTTTGGATCTGTTTCATGCGTGTTTACCTCTAAACCATCGGTTAAACCATCTCCATCTGTATCAGGATTGGTTGCATTGGTCTCATAACTGTTAATCTCATCACCATCACTCAATCCATCTTCATCTGTATCTGGATTCGTTACATTCGTATCATAAAGATTAATCTCATCTCCATCATTTAATCCATCTTTATCTGTATCAGCATTGGTTGCATTGGTATCATAGGTGTATACCTCTTCCCCATCATTTAATCCATCATTATCTGTATCAGGATTACTTGCATTGGTACCATAAATATAAATCTCCTCTCCATCTTTTAATCCATCTGTATCACTATCATCCAATAGAGGATTTGTACCATATAGAATTTCATCAGAATCACTAAGCCCATCACCATCACTATCTCTATGATTATTTGGATCCAAAGCATTAATCACATCTGTTCCATCATTTGGAATATTATCTATTGCAGGTGCAGAATTAAAGCCACCTGCTAAAGTTTCAGGAGAGGTTAAACATGTTTTATTTATATCTGAACCATAAGAGTAAATCTCTATACCATCTACAACACCATCTTCGTCTGTATCACTATTAGTTGCATTGGTCTCATAATTTAACACTTCAAAAGCATCTAAAAGACAATCTCCATCACTGTCAGGATTGGTTACATTTGTATCATAAAGATGAATTTCATCTCCATCTTTTAAGCCATCGTTATCTGTATCGGGATTGGTTACATTTGTATCATAAGTATAAATCTCTTCACCATCTTTCAAACCATCTCTATCTGTATCAGGATTCGTTGCATTGGTCTCATAAGTGTAAATCTCTTCACCATCTTTCAAACCATCCAAGTCGGTATCATCCGAGAGAGGATTTGTCCCATAAAAAATCTCTTCTGCATCACTGATACCATCTCCATCACTATCTTTATGATTGTTTGGGTCTAAAGCATTTATAACATCGGTTCCATCATTTGGAATATTATCTATTGCAGGTGCAGGATTAAAACCACCTGCTAAAGTTTCAGGAGAGGTTAAACATGTTTTATTAATATCTGACCCATAAGAGTAAATCTCTATACCATCTGCAACACTATCTCCATCAGTATCGGGATTGGTTGCATTGGTCTCATAGTTAAAAATTTCAAAAGAGTCTAAAAGACAATCTCCATCACTGTCAGGATTGGTTGCATTGGTATCATAAATATGAATCTCTTTACCATCATCTATCCCATCTCCATCGCTATCTGCACGAGCAGGATTTGTACCATAGATATTGAGTTCATCATCATCCATGATACCATCTCCATCACTGTCTCTCTCAATAACACCTTTTACACTACCAGAGTTTCCTTTTCCAGCACGATCCTCTCCACATCCAGATAGAAAAAAAAGTAGTCCCAAAAGAATCCATAAAAAATTAATCTTTTTAATTCTATTTAACATTACTTTCTCCTTTCAGGATAACTTAATACTGCCTCAATACGACGGTTCTTAGCTCGTCCACTCTCTGTTTTATTAGAAGCAATAGGCATACTCTCACCTTTTCCTTCTGCATGAACTCTAGCAGGACTAATACCTCTAGCAATCAAAGCATTCACCACAGATTGAGCTCTTCTATAAGAGAGTCTTTGGTTAGAAACAGCTTTTCCAACACTATCTGTATGTCCAACAATGGTAACAATACTTCCTCTATTTTTTAATAAAAATTTTGAAAACTCTTCAACTTTAACCATAGAATAATCCCGAATGGTTGAAGAGTTTGTCGCAAAATGAATCTCTAATGTCGCCTTAATTGGACAACCATATCCATCTACTGAAAAATTACAAGGTGTTGCAGGACACTGATCTAAACGATCTTCAACCCCATCTCTATCAAAATCGGCTGCTGAAATCTTAATAGAACATTCATTATTATTGGAATTAAATATTTTTGGTGGTTCATGAATAATAATTGGTTTTACTACCTGTATAGGCTTAATAATTGGTCGAGGTTGAGGTCTCGGTCGTGGTTTTCTTATTACCGTTTTTCTATACCCCAAAGGAATACTCAATCCTGCTGTAAGAATAGCCTCATTCTCTTCATCTTCTCCCCCAAGTATCTGTAAAAACTTCCCTTCAATTCGTGCTTTATATCCATCTTGTATATCAATACGTAAACCTGCTCCTCCCTGTACAAAAGCATGACTCTCTATAATATCTTTGGTCTCTCCAGCTACTTTTTCATATCCTGCACCAACCAAAACATAAGGAGAGACATTGGTTTTATTCTCATACTCATAAACCCCATTTAAAGAAGCTTTAATCAAAGCATTGGCTCTCTCTCTTTTTAAACTTACATATTCTATATCAACTCTTGGGCTTATAACATAAGTATTATCTTGATATGTAACTCCAAATGTTGGATTTTTAAACTTCGAACCATCTGTATTTTTGGTAGAAGTCATTCCTATATTAATACCAATCTCTGTCTCTGGCATACTTGCATGGAGGAATGATAACATTGATAGTGTATACAATATTTTTCTCTTCATCACTATATCTCCTTATAAAATCATCTCTTTAAATTTAACTATAAGCAAAAATAGTAACACATTTTCATCCTATTTCTTATAATTATTTATAGTTTTCTTAAAATTAATATATTGTTTTAATTTTTTATAACATACTTATAATAAGCAATCATTCTTCAGAATAGAATATGTTTTAAACTATTATCTTATAAGTCAAAAGTGATATTCTTTTATACAAATTCACTTAACCAAAATAAAACATTCTTTCCAAGTAAGCTTTTGCTACTATTACAACATGAATAAACAAGAGACATTACACCATTACTTTGGACACGAAAAATTTAGAGAGCAACAAGAAGAGGTTATTGATGCTATCTTAAACCATCAAGATTTACTTATGATTCTGCCAACAGGTGGAGGAAAATCGCTCTGTTACCAGTTGCCATCTCTTTTAATGTCAGGGGTAACGGTGGTTATATCTCCTCTTTTGGCTCTAATGCACGACCAAGTAGTAGCACTTAGAGAGAATGGAATCCCCTCTGCAATGTTAAGCTCTATGCAAACAGCAGAAGAGAGTCGAGCCATAGAACAACAGCTACGTTCCAATCAAATTAAACTTCTCTATGTTGCACCTGAACGACTTATGAACGACTACTTTTTAAACTTTCTCCTCGATTTAAATATCAACTTTTTCGTGGTAGATGAGGCACACTGTGTGAGTGAGTGGGGTCATGAGTTTAGGGAACACTATCGAATGTTATCTCAACTAAAAATCTCTTTTCCATCAACAACCATTACTGCCTTTACAGCTACGGCAACGCCTATGGTACGTGATGATATATTGAGCAATCTTAATCTAAAAAATCCAAAAGTAGTTACAGGTTCACTCTTTAGAAAGAACTTAACCATTCATGCAAAGCATCGACAAAGTGATGGGCGAAAACAGCTAACAGATTTTTTAAAAGAGCATCAAAATGAAGCGGGTATTGTCTATGCTTTTTCCAGAAAACAGACCGAATCGGTTGCCAACTATCTAGAGAAGCAGGGTTACAAAGCAAAAGCCTATCATGCAGGATTAACAACCGAAGTTAAAAACAGTGTTTTTGCAGATTTTGTAGCCGATAATTTAGATATTGTTGTTGCTACCATCGCTTTTGGTATGGGGATAGATAAGAGTAATATCCGTTTTGTGGTGCATATGAACTTACCAAAAACTTTAGAAAACTACTATCAAGAGATTGGACGAGCAGGACGAGATGGACTCGATGCAACCACCCTACTTCTATTCTCGACAGCCGATATTGTTCAACAAAAATCTTTTATAGAAGAGCTACCTGATAGCCCCTACAAAGAGAATGCTTTTGAAAAAATCAATACCATCTCACGTTTTGCCAACTCTGAATTGTGTCGCCATCAACTGATTGCTACCTATTTTCATGACTCTATAAAAGCGTGTGAAACCTCTTGTGATAACTGTATTAATCCTGATACCAATCTAATTGATATTACAAAAGATGCCCAAAAACTACTCTCGGCTATCTATCGAACCAAACAATCTTTTGGTCTGCACTATGTCATAGATATATTACGAGGAAGTAAAGAGCAGAGAATTTTAACCAATGAACATAACAAACTATCTGTATATAAGATAGGAGAATCTTACTCAAAAGCACAATGGTTAACCATTGCAGATAAACTCTTAGAACTTGATGCCATAGGCATTGGAGAGTATAGAGTTTATCATTTAAAAGAGCGAGGAGTTGGCATATTAAAAGGGCAAGAGAAAGTCTCTATTAGAGAAGAGCGATTGGTTATTAAAAAAGTACAAAGCAAGAAAAAAGTTACCTATTTCGAAGATTATGAGGTTGAGATATTTGATAAACTTAGAGAGCTAAGAAAATCTATAGCAACAGAAAACAGAGTACCTCCCTATGTTATATTTTCAGATAAAACCCTCAAAGAGATGTCAAATAGTATGCCAACCAATAAAATAGAGATGTTAAATGTTCATGGTGTAGGAGAGGTTAAATTTAAACGTTATGGTCAAGCATTTTTAGAACTAATCAAGGAGATAAACAATGGCTAAACTATGTGGAATAGATGAAGCAGGAAGAGGACCACTCGCAGGAGACTTGGTCATGGCAGGAGTTATTTTAACAAAAGAGATAAAAGAGTTAAATGATTCAAAAAAACTTACAGAGAAAAAAAGAGAGTACCTTTATGATATTATCATACAAAATTCACTCTATCATATAGTCTCTTTTTCAGCTCAAGATATTGATGAAAAAGGTTTAAGCTTATGTCTAAATAGTGGATTAGAAGAGATAAAAAAGAGTCTAGATGCAGAGATTTATCTGTTTGATGGAAACCAAACATTTGGCGTATTGGGTATTACAACCATGGTTAAAGCCGATACAAAAATTCCAGAAGTTTCAGCAAGTAGTATTTTAGCCAAGGTTACACACGACAGAGCCATTATAGAAGCTTCAAAAAAATATCCTCTATATAACTTTGAAAAACATAAAGGGTATGGAACAAAAGCCCATATATTAGCAATAAAAGAGCATGGATACTGCCCTATTCATCGCCGTAGTTTTAAAGTAAAAGCATTAGAGTAATCAATCTATAACCTCTCTATGAATCAAAAGAGAACCTACCAAAAGAGTAAACAACACCATAAAAAGAAGACCTAAATTACTAAATACAGGAATATCTTCTCGATAAGCTTTACAGACACATCTACCAGAGATAGAGATGGTTGCACTGTTACTCACTGCACCATTAGCATCTTGAACCAAATAAGAGACAGAAGTTGGTGTACCGATAAAGGGAACAGTAGGAGTAAAAACAACCCAATTATTATCCTCTACTCTCCATACGCCCTCTTCTTTAACAATTAACTCTTGAACCATATTTTCACTGTTATCAATTAAATGAACTGTTGCTCCATCTAATGTTCCTGTATCGTTAGCTAAAACATCAATGGTAATTGGAGCTGAATTTTCATCTCCATACCCCTCGTCATCATGAGCAACAATATCGGTATTATACGATGAAATCAAGGGTATAGTAACAGTTGCATTGGTACTTTTTATACCATTTGTATCAACAGCCACATAGGTAAATTTAACAGCTCCTACAAAATTAGAATTGGGATCAAATTTTAATCCATTCGCCTCTTCTAAAGTTAATGTTTGATTCAATTTTACTCCACTTTTCCCATCTGCTAAATAGAGTACTCCTTGACGTACAGCTGGTAGAGAAGTGATAATAAAACAATCAACAGCATCACCATTACTATCTGTTCCTGATAAATCTAAAATATTAACTGCACCCAAAGTATTCAACATTTCAGGGTTCATTTTATCATCAGCCGTTGGCTTTTTTACTTCTACAGGAGAGACTATAGATGGTGCAACCAGAGGAATCGTTACGGTTGCTACATTACCACGTACACCATTATCATCAACTGCCATATATGTAAATTTAACATCCCCAATAAAGCCACTGTCTGGATCAAATTTCAAACCATTAGATTCTCTTAACGTTAAAAGTTGACCCAAGCTTACTTTAGTTGTTCCATTTGACAGATACAATATACCCTCATCAATATGTGGAAGTGAACAGATAATAAAATTATTTACAGGATTTCCATTGAAATCTCTTCCTGATAAGTCAACAATGTTTGTTGCACCTAAAGTATTAACAAGAGAGGCGTTGGTTCTATCGTCGGTAATAGTTCTACCCTCGATACCTGTTGCATAGAGAAAAATATTCGCTCCAACAATAAGTAAAAATATACCTCTCAAGAGTTGATTAAAAAGTTTCATTTTTTTTCCTTAAAAAGATGTTATTTTTTATTTTGAATATATTATAACGTATTCTATTGTATTTTGTTGCTTAAATATTAATTTGAAATAAATTAATATTTCATAATATAACGATGTAACCATTTTGTAATAATTTTCCTTTATACTGCTATCTAATTAAAAGAGGAGTTCTTATCCAAATGAAAAAAATTATCTTATCAACCATTGCAATAGCATCATTAACTGTAGCATCAGAGCCAATATATATAAATAATAACAACGAAGGTAGTGAACTTTCAGCCCTAAAAGCACAACTCTCAACAATGCAAGAGTCAATAACAAAACTAGAAAATCAAAAAAGACCAGAAGCAAAACATAAAGGTGTATTGGTAAAATCAAAAGTACCTGTACTTAAATTTTCAGGAACACACTACCTAGGTTTTGTAAACGCAACAGATGGCAGTGACAACACAACAAATAAATTTCAGACAAGAAGAAACTACTTTCAAGTAAAAGCATACATGGAAGAGAACTCAAAAGATTATATGAGATTAACACTTGACACCCACGATGACA
>Ga0256826_1001809_pt1 | contig 13233 bp, 9 predicted proteins | sample CV79metaG_FD_185975 | JGI IMG/M metagenome (GOLD analysis project Ga0256826, IMG submission 185975) | Hydrothermal vent microbial communities from East Pacific Rise, Pacific Ocean - CV79 | ecosystem: Environmental > Aquatic > Marine > Hydrothermal vents | place: Pacific Ocean: East Pacific Rise...
TCAAATCCCATTCTCTCCACGGAGCGATAATTACTAATTTTGAATTAATTCCTAGGTAGCCCATTTCAAAACGAACTTGGTCATTTCCTTTTCCAGTTGCACCGTGAGAAACTCCGTCCGCCCCAACCAATTTAGCAATTTCTGCTTGTCGTTTTGCAATTAAAGGTCTTGCAATTGAAGTTCCTAAAAGATATTCGCCCTCGTAAATTGCATTGGCTCGAAACATAGGGAAAACATAATCTTTGACAAACTCCTCTTCAAGATTTTCAATAAAGATATTTTCAGGCTTAATTCCTAAAGATAGAGCTTTTATTCTTGCAGGTTCAACTTCTTCACCTTGTCCGATGTCAGCTGTAAAAGTAACAACTTCACAATTATATTCATCTTGTAACCATTTCAGAATTACACTTGTATCAAGTCCGCCAGAATAGGCTAAAACAACTTTTTTTACACTTTTTTTCAATTAATTTCCTTAGTAAATATATTCTTGAAATTTTATTATACTAATATATTTTTATAACTGCTATTTATATGATAAGATTATTAAAAAATTTAAAAATCAAAAGGGTAAATATTGAAAGATATCATAGATGCTATAAAAATAAGTGCGATAGAGATTGCAAAAATTATCGATAGAGATTCTTTTTCATATTCTGAAAGTAGTAATATTTCAGGTGATAATCAGCTTGAGCTTGATGTAGAAAGTGATATTGTAATTGAGAATAATTTCCGAAATATCAAAAGTATTAAAGAGATTTCATCTGAAGAAAAAGATGAAAGTGTTCTTTTACACCAAGATGGAAAGTTTTTAATTTCTTACGACCCGTTAGATGGCTCAAGTTTAGTAGATGTGAATTTAAGTGTGGGTTCAATTTTTGGAATATATCAAAATAGTTTTTCAGGCAAAAATCTAGTAGCTTCAGTTTATGTTGTGTATGGTCCAAGAGTAGAATTAGTTATAACTCAAGATGAGGTAGAACTCTTTAGATTAGCAAATAATACATTTCATTTTGTCAAGAAAATTGTATTAGCAGAAAAAGGTAAATTAAATGCGACGGGTGGGACTCAACAAAAATGGTTACCTCATCATAAAAGTATGGTGGAATCATTATTCCAAGAGGGCTACCGATTAAGATATTCAGGCGGAATGGTTCCAGATTTACATCAAATTTTATTAAAAGGTGGCGGTCTGTTTTCATATCCTGCAACTGAAGATAAGCCAAAAGGAAAACTACGATTGCTTTTTGAAGTTATGCCATTCGCTTTAACTTATGAAAAAGCTGGAGGTTTAGCAGTTGATGAAAATTCAAATCGACTTCTTGAAATCACTCCCGAAAATCTACACGATACTTCACCCTGTTTTTTTGGTTCTAAATATGAAGTGAATCTACTTAAAAAGTTTTACAAATAGATGAACCTATTAAATAATGATTTTCAGGCAAACTTTACAGATTTTAAAGAGTTAAATGAGGTTATTGAAAAAATTATTAATGAGGAGGCTTCAGCAGATAAGAGAAAAATTCTCAGTGAAAATAAAGAGGTAATTATGCAGTCAAATGTATCTTTTGATTTTGCAAATCGTATCTTTTTAAACCTCCAAACAGGAGAAAATATAAAATCTATTCTCTATCTTGATAGCCAAATTGTACAAAACAACTATTTTTCAGAAACAGAACCTCTTCCCGAGAATGTAAATCGTTACCACCTCTATAAATGCCCAACGGTTGATTCAATCCTAAGTAATAATTTTAAGTTCAGTTTAACTGCCCGACAAGATAATTACTTTAAATATCATCTTTTCAATAATGGCGGAGGTCTTGTCTATGAAACAAATCATCAGCAACTTTTAGTCTGTCAATATTGTTTAAATGAGTTTAATTTAACTCACGGCACAAATTATACAACTTACACCTTTTTGCCAATGATATATTTAAGTCGAGAGTAATGTTTAGATTTTTGTTACTTATTTTAATTCCTGTTTTGGCGAGTTCAGAAGAAAATTTCCAAAATATGATTCAAAAAATTATGACAACAATCAAGCAGGAAAAAAATGGAATCCAAAACTCAAGTTTATCAAATATCCAAAATCCATTTTTTACTGAACCTCTTAAAACATCGTCAGATATTCAAACTTCAAAATGTTTTGATTTTGATATTAAAACAGCGACAAAAATTGAGTTTCAGAGAATTCCAAATATTGATAGATTTATTGCACATAAAATTATCGAGTTTCGCAAAACTCATTTAGTTAGCAGACCTGAAGATTTAATTTATGTTATCGGTTTTACAGTTAAAAAAGTAGATTCAATTCGAAATTATATTAATAAATATAAATGTAAAATCAAGAAAGTCAAAACAAAGAAAGTTGCTAAAAAGAAACGAAAAAAAAGAGTTGCAAAAAAATATATTCCAAAGTTAAAAATTCAGATAATCTTTAATTCAAGAGTGAAGATTTTGAATCGCTGGTATAAAGTTGGGGATAAAATTCATAGATTTAAAATTGATAAAGTTGAGCCTGAATCTATAACTTTATCCAAAGGCTCAACCACAAAAAAAATATTTGTTACTCGAAAGAAAAACTTGTTACATCTTTTTGCAGAATCTGAATAAATTATCAGTTACTGAATTTATAAACCCATTTTCTTAGGATTTAAAATATTATTTGGGTCAAAAGCAAATTTTATACTTCTAAAAAGTTCCATTTCAGAATCTGTAAAAGCCATTTTCATATATGGAGCTTTTGCTAATCCAATTCCGTGTTCTCCGCTAAGAGTTCCGCCAAAATCGATAGTTGCTTGAAAAACTTCCTCAATCGCTTTATATCCAATCTCTACCTGCTTTGGGTCTGAACCATCGACCATCACATTTGTATGAATATTGCCATCGCCAGAATGTCCAAAGCACGGAATATTTATCTCATATTTTTTTGCAATCTCTTGAAATTTTTGTAGAGTTTCAGGCAGTTTGCTTCTCGGAACTGTCACATCTTCATTTAATTTTTTTGTGCCATAAATTGAGATTGCCTGACTTGCATTTCGTCTTGCAAACCAAATATCTTTAGCCTCAACCTCATCTTTTGCTCGTCGAAATTCTGAACAGCTATTCTCTTTGAAAACTCGCTCAATAGTTTGTAGTTGAATTTCTAAATCCTCATCAAGATTTCCATCAACATCTGTAATCAGAATCGCACCCGCATCAACTGGCAAACCCTTTTTATACATTTTTTCAACCGCACGAATTGTCAAATTATCCAAAAATTCCATTGCAACGGGAGTTACTCCACTTGCCATAGTTTTAAAAACAGCATTCATTGCATTCTCAACAGTTGGAAAAATTCCCATAGCCGTTTTTTGAAGTTTTGGTTTTGCGATAAGTTTTAAAGTGACTTCTGTAATTACAGCTAGAGTTCCCTCACTCGCAATTAAGATTCCCGCAATATTATAACCCGCAACATCTTTAATTGTTCGTTTTCCAGCTTTGATAATCTCACCATTTGGAAGAACTGCCCGAATTGCCATTACAAAATCTTTGGTAATTCCATATTTTGAAGCTCTCATTCCTCCCGCATTTTCAGAAACATTTCCGCCGATTGTTGAATACTCTTGACTCGCAGGGTCGGGCGGATAAAAAAGTCCAACTTCCTCAACCGCTTTTTGTAAATCCATATTCAAAACAGCAGGTTGAACAACCGCCACCATATTATCCATATCAATTTCAAGAATCTTATTCATATATTTCTCAAAAGCTAAAACTACCCCGCCCTCGCTTGGCAAAGCTCCGCCTGTGAATCCGCTACCCGCCCCACGAGGAACAATGATAATTTTTTTTTCATTGCAATATTTCAGAATTTGAGAAACATCTTTTTCATCTCTAGGAAATATTACCGCATCGGGTAGATGTTTAGTTCTCGTCGCATCATATGAGTATGCGATGAGGTGAGCTTTATCAGAATAGATATTTTCCTTGCCAACAATCTTTGCAAACTGCTTTAAATCTTTTTGAGTAACCATTTTTACGACTCTCTTTTTTTGATAATTTTATCTAAATTCAATTTATCTTTTGGGACTGACTAAATAGAAAATTAGTAAGTAGAAAATTTAAAGTAGATTGTCGTGTCAAGTACGAAGATGACAGAGGCGATTGTCATTATCAGGCTTGACCCGATAATCTCTATTTAGTCACTCCCTATCTTTTATATTCTGAAAAATGTAGTTTCCAAACTTTCACACCACAAAATCTATCACCCTCAGGACAAATTGGGTGAATGTTATGAATTGCTCGAACTCCACACGGAGGTAAAAGTTTTTCAGCTCCAATTATTTTCATATTGAGTAGAGTTTGGACTTGATTATAAACAATGTCGTATATTTCCTCTTGAGCATTAAAACATAACCTCATCTGCGATTTATGATGAAAGCTTGAAAAATCATTCCGTTCCACTATTTCGATGAGGTGGGCATTTGGAAGTGAATATATAGCTTCTGAAAAGCCAATTTGATTTGTTTGTTCTGCAAAAAATTGATAACTTTCCTTGATTGATTTTTTATAGATGTCTAAAGCTTTTGGAACTTTAGATAAAACAGAGGGGAGATAGAACTCTTCTTTACAATTATTTTCTAAAAGCGGTCGAATTGCGGGACTTCGTCTATGTCTTTGATTTTGAGCATCAGCCGAAAGTGATAATTTGATATAAGATGAAAATCCGCCCAAAATCCCACTATCAAAAACCATTTGAGAATTTCTCATAATTCCAGCATAATTTTCAGAAACTTCAAAATCTAAATCGCCGACGACATCAAAAACAAGACCTTTTTTTCTATATTTATCTAAATTATTGTTCGGAAAATCTGTTTTCTGTTTTTTAGCAAACTCGATTAAAGGTTTTAAATTTACATCAAGATTTAGTAGATTTTTTTCAAGAATTTCAGCGAAATTTCTAGCTTCATCTTGAATTTCGGGTAAAGATAGTGCGGTTGAAATATATCGCAAGATTGTCAAAATATTAACTGTGTGATATAAATAGGCTTCAGTTCCTTGTGGCAAAACATACCGAGCAATCTCTTGAGCTTTTTTTTCAGCATCTTTTTTTCTAAATTTTGGTAATGATTCTCTGATTGGATTTGTCAAAAGTTTTGTTAATTTTTGGTAATCAGAAAATCTTTTTGTATAAAAATTTTTCCATATATCTGAATTTCCATTTTTTGGATAGTGCATATTTTCAAGCGATACTTTTGCATATCTTTGAGAAACCTGCTCACTATTATAAAATGAATGTGAATGAAGCAATCTCCAAATCAGGTGCCGACTCATTCCTGTAATTAACATTGTGATATGGGTATGTTGTAAAGTTGTGTGATGTCCTGATTTGAAAATTGAATCAAGTAAAAATGGTTTTCGTTTCCAATTTTCGCTCTCTTTTGGTTCTATAATTCCTTTTGAAGAATAGCAAGTCCTTGCCGAAGATACAGAAATATCTGTTGGAGATTCTGCTTTTAAAAAATCTACTGTCATTATTAAATCTACTTTTTGATTTATTATGACATAAAATATATTATTGTTCTACTCAAATGCAAATTTCAGTAATGCAATATCTTGCTGTTTTTAAATCCAAATATTATCAATTAATCGGGTTTTGCCAATTTTGACCGCAATCAAAATTATCGTATTTGAAATTTCAATTTTTTCAAGTCTTGAAAGGTTTCGTTTTCTGATTTCGATATAGTCTATTTCTGTATCTTTCAAAGTCTCAAAAATTATATTTCTGATTTTTGAGATTTCTCGTTCGCCTTGCATAATCGACTTTGAAGCTAATTCTAAAGATTTTGGAATTGCCAAAGCTTTTTTTCGTTCATCTTTTGACAAATAAATATTTCTGCTACTTAAAGCTAAGCCGTCAGAATCTCGCACAATTTCAGCGGGAATAATTTCAATATCTAAAAACAGCTGTTTTACCATCTCTTGAATTAAAATAACTTGTTGAGCATCTTTTTTACCAAAATATGCTTTATTCGGTTTTACAATATTTAGCAGTTTTAAAACAACTTGTAAAACTCCGTTAAAATGTCCGACTCTTTTCATTCCATCAAGAATAAATCCATTTCGTTTTGGTGCAAGAATTGAAACCTCATCGGAAAAATATAATTCATTTGGATTTGGATAGAAAATCACATCAACTTCTGAAAGTCGGCAAATTTCAGAATCTTTTTCAAAAGTCCGAGGGTATTCTGAGAAATCTTCGCCCTCTAAAAATTGGGTAGGATTTACAAAGATAGAGATAACCACAATTTGGTTTTCATTTCGTGCTTTATCAATTAAAGATTTATGCCCATTATGTAAAGCTCCCATTGTTGGAACAAACCCAATAGAATTTTTGTTTTTTAAATAGTTTTTTAGTTCAGTAACAGTTTTAATTATTTTCAAGATTTTGACTTTTAGAATATTTAATTTTGAAGTGGTGGCCAGACCCAGAATCGAACTGGGGACACAGGGATTTTCAGTCCCTTGCTCTACCAACTGAGCTATCTGGCCGTTTATTAGACAGGTGGAATTATATACACCACCTGCTTAAAATAAACTTAATTTTCTGAAACTCTATTTTCTCTTACTAAATTAGAGAAAGTCTGAAGAACCGCTTTTAGGTTTTCACTGTTTTGCAAATCCGAATATTCGCCATTTTCTTTTAAAAACAGCATTCGATTACCCTCTCTTAAAATTCCAAACTTTCGAGCTTTAGAATCTAATAAAGAGTTTGAGAAAGTTGAAAAACTATCTTTTAAATTCAAAATATCAAAAATTGTAGGAAAAATATCTGTCAAAGTCCCAATGCTATTTATAGTTTTAGCTTTAAAAATATGTGGAGCATAAATTATCAAAGGAACTTTAAAATGGGCGAGGCTCTTTTTGGAAACTCCAATCCCCTTACCAATTGTGTGGTCGCCCGTAATAATGAAGATTGTGTTTGCAAACCATTTCTCTTTTTTGGCACTTTCGATAAATTCTTCAAGTTGAGAATCAAAATATCGCAAATTATTCAAATATCCATTTATAGAAAAATTATTATGTGGATAAATTTCATATTTTGGGCTTACCAATTTACAAGGAAAATGAGTCGATGCGGTAAAGCCGAAAGTCAAGAAAGGCTTTTTTGAGTTATCAATTTGCTCTTTCATAAATCTAAGCATATTTCCGTCCCAAACAGAATTAAAAGGCAGTTTGACATCGGGTTCATCTTTGAGATAGTTCCGCATATCGTTTGCACCAAAAACCTCATCGAATCCTGTAATCATCATAGATTTATCAATTCTGAAACTTTGCTTTTTTGCACTTCTCATTCCGATTGTTGAATAGCCGTGAGATTTGAGAATCTGTCCAAAATATGAGAAATTTGTCAATTCCCGACCATATCCCATATTGGGCATTCCGTGAATCGAGGGAATTCCAGTTAAAATTGAAGTTATCCCCTCGATACTTCGCTGACCGTTAGAAAAAAAGTTTGGAAATTTAATACTCTCTTTTGCTAGTTTGTCAAAATATGGGGTAACTTTGAAATTTTCATTTCCGAAACTATCCACATATTTAGAAGTCAAACTTTCAACAGCTAAAATCACAAAATTATATTTTTTCATATCTTGAGTATTTGTAAATTGTCGTTGAATTGGAAATTTGTCAGAATCAAAAATCATCTTTGGAGATTTTAAAAGTTTTTGAGTAATTTCCAAAGCCTTTTTATTATCCATAAAATTATATGAAACTGGTTTTGCTCCGCGATAAATTGAGTAGAAACCGTTCAAAGACAAATTTGCTGACTGAATTGAATCATCTACAAAAGCATCACTTAATCCAAATGGCTTACCCGAAGTTTTTCCACGAATTCCTAAAATAATTAAAGCTAAAATCAAAGTGAAAAATGCAATATTTTGAGAAATTGGGAATTTTTCTGATGAGGTTTTGAGATTAAGAATTTTTTTCCAAGCAAAAATTATTAAAAATATGATTGTAAAAAATGCGAAAGTCTCAAAAATATAGTCGGTAGAAATTTCAGAGAAAAAACTCATATCATTTGAAAGTAGAAAAATCTCATTTGAAAGATGACGATGAACAAAAGGAAAATATCCAATATCTCCTAGATTTACCGAAAAAATTATCAGAACTATTGCCAACCAAAAATAGCCGACAAATTTTCGCCCACGATTTAGGAAAATCATTAAAAGAATCAAAATTCCTGTAAATGTTAAAAGTGTGCTGACATCGATTCTGACACCTTGCCAAAAAGATAAAAGTGTAATTTCTAAATTCAGACTTGAAAAGTAGTCAAAATTCAGAAAATATAAACCAAATCTTTCAGCAGATAAAAGTAGAATCGAAAAAAGAAACAGAAATAGAGTCTGTTTAGTTTTTGAAAATATTTTCAACTTTCTACATTCTGTCTTTAGCTTGAATTCCTAAAATAGAAAGTCCAACTTTTAAGCTATTTGCAACAACCAAAGATATTTTTAAAAGTGTTTTTTCATTTTCAACTCCGACCATTTTTGTTTTATTATAAAAACTATGGAAATTTGAAGCTAAACTTTGTAGGTAATCTGTGAGCTTTTGAGTTTGTCGGCTTTCAAAACTATCTTCGATAATTTCAGGAAGTTGTAAAGCTAGAAATAAAATCTCTTTTTTCTCTAAATCCATTTTAGCAAACTGTTCAGCTAATATTTCATCTTTTGAAAACTCACTTTTTGAAAGTAGGCTTTGGATTCGTGCGTGGGCATAATTGATATAGAAAACAGGATTTGAACTATCCTCTTTTGTTAAGTCGGCTAAATCGAACTCTAGCGAAGTATCAGGAGTTTTTGAAGCAAAAATAAATCGAATTGCATCAGCTCCGACCTCATCGATAACATCTCTCATCAAAATAAATGTTCCCGCCCGTTTGCTCATTTTGTAAGGTTTTCCATCTTTTAATAATGAAACCATTTGAGTTAATAAAACCTCTAATTTCTTAGAATCGTAACCTAAAAAGTCGATAGCAGATTTGACTCTTGTTATGTATCCGTGGTGGTCAGCTCCCCAAATATTGATATATTTATCGTAATCTCTTTGAAACTTATTATTATGATAAATTATATCTCCTGCTAAATATGTAGGAATTCCATTATCTCGAACAATAACTCTATCTTTTTCATCACCGTTTTCTGTTGATTTTAACCAAAGTTTGTCATCTTTTTTATAAACTCCGCTATTTTTTTCAAGCAGTTTTAAAGATTCCTCCCATTTTGGATACAAAGATTTTTCAGAAACATAATAATCAAATTTAATCTGAACTCCATTTAAGTTTGATTGAATTTCTGCAATCATCTTTTTTGTTCCAATTTCTGAAATCTTCTTAATATTTGATTCTGTAAAAATAGCTTCACCAAATTCATCGGCAATCTCTTGAGCTAAATCTATGATGTACTCGCCCCGATATAATTCTTCAGGTTCTGTAATTTCTCTTTTGAAAATATGTTTTAAGCCCATTAAATAAATTGAATTTCCCAATAAAAAAATCTGATTTCCAGCATCGTTTAAATAATATTCAGCATCAATTTTATAACCTAAATGTAAGCCTAATTTTAAAAGAGTGTCGCCATAAACCGCACCTCGTGTATGTCCAATATGTAAAGGTCCAGTCGGATTTGCACTTACAAATTCAAGTAAAATCTTTTCATTTTTATTAGCTCTTCCAAAATCTAAACCTAAATTTAATGATTTATCCGCATACGAATTTAAAAAATCATCGTTTAAATGAAAGTTTAAATATCCTTTTACAGCATCAACTTGAGAAAACTCTTTCATATCTGAAAACTGTTTTGCTAAATCTTCAGCAATTTTAATCGGAGATTTTCGTAATTCTTTAGCCATAGAAAAAGCAACGGGAGTCGCAAAATGTCCAAATTTTTTATCTTTTGGCTTTTCTAAAACTATGTTTTTATTTAAAGTTTTGTTTAAGATATTTTTAATTGTGTTTTTCATATTGTTTCTTTGTAGTTGTAAATTAGTAGTGGCGGGGAGTCAGGGATTCGAACCCTGGGAGGTTTAACCCTCGCCGGTTTTCAAGACCGGTGCATTCGACCAGCTCTGCCAACGCCCCACCTATTAAGTGAAAGAATTATTATATTATTTGGAGGCGACACCCAGACTCGAACTGGGGATAAAAGCTTTGCAGGCTTCTGCCTTACCACTTGGCCATGCCGCCAGTTAGAAATCAAAAAATGACTTCAATCAAACATATAAAAATATGGTGCCCAGAGCCGGACTTGAACCGGCACAGTAATAATTACCGAGGGATTTTAAGTCCCTTGCGTCTACCAATTTCGCCATCTGGGCAATAAATGAATTATGGAGCGGGAAACGAGGTTCGAACTCGCGACCCCAACCTTGGCAAGGTTATGCTCTACCACTGAGCTATTCCCGCATTCCATTTCAGATAGCGGAATTATAGTCAGAAAAAAAGTAGATGTCAAGCTTTTTTAATAGATATTTCATTTTTTGCTAAAATGTTACTAAAAAGGAAGTCAAATTATGGTTATTTCAATTTTGAATATAAAAAATAGTGAGAAAATGGCAAGTTTTTCAATAAATTTAGCAAAAACATTATCAAAAAAGGGACGAGTTCTTTTATTAGATTTAGATGCTCAAGGAAAAAGCACAAAATTATTGAATATTCAGCAGGACTCTTCAATTTTCGACCTGTTAAATAGAGATAAGGAGTTTTACGATGTTGTCAAAAAGACGAATTTCTCAAATTTCTTTGTTTTGCCATCAAATATTGATGTTGTAAAAGTGGAAAAAAATCCTCAACTTTTGGAGAAAGTAGCAGAAGTTATCAAATATTTAGAAACTAAAATTGATAATATTATTATCGACACTCCGCCTTATCTGAATTCGTTGGTTTTGAAAACTTTGGATAGTTCTAATTTGATTTGGATTCCGTTAGATGTTGAAAAACAAAATGTATATAAAACTCAAAAAACATTAAAACAATTAGAAAATAGTGAAAAAATTAAAATTATTCCGACAAATTATAGCGATGAGAATATTGAAAACTATTGCGAAATTGTGAAAAATTTCAAAAATCACCTCATCAAAACAGGTTCATCATCTTTCAAACTAGATTCTGAAAATCCAAAGTTCGATAATTTAATGGAGAAAATTAAAAATGACTAAATTGCAAAGAGATATTTACGAGTTTTTAGTCGAAAAAAAGCAGATTCAGATTTTTATTGCAGAAGATTTTCAAATGGGTTTTTCTGTCAAGCAGATTTTTGATTATCTGAATATGGATTCGATTCTTTTTCCTGATTTTCGAGCTGAAAAATTTGATGATTTACGAAGTTATAAAGATGAATTATTTGATATTTTTGTATCTTTGGATAAATATTATGCTTCAAAAAAAGGTAACCGTCCAACTTTGATTTTTCCAAAACAGACTTTTAAGAATAGATTTCCATCGCGAGAATTAAGAAAAACAATATTTTTAGAGTTTGCCGACATTTTAGATTTAGCTGAATTTGGTAGAAAATTAGAAATCTTAGGTTATAAAAATAGTGGAATGGTTCAAAATCGGGGTGAATTCACTTTTTCAAATTTAGTATTAGATATTTTTCCAATAAATGCTGAAACTCCTGTGCGGATTAAAATTACAGAATCTAATGAGATTGAAGAAATTCGCGAGTTTTATCCTAATTCTCAAATTACAAAAAATGAAATTGAAAATATTGAAATTCCTCCCGCTTTTTTCTCAATTTCTGAAAATCGCTACCTTGAAATTTTAGACGATATTGAGTTTGATAATTTTAATGTTATTTCTCCAGACTTTCAAGGATTTGCTTTTTGGTTTTTAGAAGATTCTGAATTGATAGATTTTCAAGATAAAAATCAAATTTTCAATTCTGAAACAATTCCATCGGCTAAAAATCTTTATAATATTGAGCTTGAGAAAAAAGTCAAAAAACAGAGTTACCAAAAATCAAATATTTTACTTGACGAACTTTCAAAAGATGATTATGTGGTTCATTCTGAATATGGGATTGGACTTTTTGATAGTTTGACAAAAGAATCCGTATTTGGCGGAATAAAAGATTTTCTCAAAATACGATATTTTGGGGATAATTTTCTGCTTTTACCTATTGAAAAATTGAATGTGTTAAGTCGCTACATTTCGGCGACGGGTAAAACTCCAAAAATTGATAAGTTGGGACGGGGCGGATTTCAGAAAAAAAGTCAGAAAGTTAGATTAAAACTTGAAATTGTGGCTAGATATATTGCTGAAGTTTCCGCGAAAAGAAAACTTTTACACTCGCCTCAAATCCAAAAAGTTGATTTATCAAAGTTACAAAAATCTGCGGGTTTTGAATATACGAAAGACCAAAAAGAGAGCATTAAAATTATTCAAGAAAATATGAATCAGACAACCCCGATGGAACATATCTTAATTGGAGATGTCGGATTTGGAAAAACTGAAGTTGCGATAAATTCTATTTATGCTACGGTACAAAATGGTTTTCAGGTAGCTTTTGCTGTCCCCACAACTCTTTTAGCAAAACAGCATTTCTCAACTATCAAAACTAGATTACCCAATTTCAGAATCGCACATATTGATAGATTCGTTTCCGCAAAACAGAGAAAAATCTATATCCAACAAATAAAGGCTGGTGAAATCGATTTAATTATTGGAACTCAAGCAATCTTAGATTTTGAATTCCATAATTTAGCTTTTTTAATAATTGATGAAGAGCATAAATTTGGAGTCAAGCAAAAAACTAAACTTCAAGAGAAATATTCAAATATTCATATCCTTTCTATGAGTGCGACTCCAATTCCTCGAACTTTACATCAAGCTATTTCAAAGTTAAAAACAATTTCACGACTTGACACTCCTCCAAAAAAACGACTTCCTGTTAAAACATTTTTGAAAGAGTTTGATGAGGTTATTATTAAAAATGCTGTGTTAAAAGAGCTAAAACGAAATGGTCAAGTTTTTTATATTTTTAACTCAATTTTAGCGATTGAAAATAAGAAAGTTGAACTTCTGAATATATTACCTCATCTGAAAATATTAATTTTGCATTCGAAAATTTCTCCCGCAATTATGGAAAAAGAGATTATGAATTTTGCAAATGGCGAGTATGATGTTTTGGTTTCAACTACAATTATTGGAACGGGAATTCATATTCCAAATGTAAATACTATAATTATTGACGGAGC
>Ga0256826_1001810_pt1 | contig 13221 bp, 11 predicted proteins | sample CV79metaG_FD_185975 | JGI IMG/M metagenome (GOLD analysis project Ga0256826, IMG submission 185975) | Hydrothermal vent microbial communities from East Pacific Rise, Pacific Ocean - CV79 | ecosystem: Environmental > Aquatic > Marine > Hydrothermal vents | place: Pacific Ocean: East Pacific Rise...
CCATTAACACAAGTAGTTCATAAAGATGGTTTCACAAACATAAGAGGGACAGTAGATAAACTTCTTTCCAATAGTATAATCTATACTCCAACAGGTTTTGAGATACATACAAAGTTCAAAAGTGAAGGGAAAATAAATCTTTTTTCAGGTTATGATGAAGAAAATATCTATAAAGAAGATACAATTTTAGCAAAAGAGGTAACAAATGTAGCAAAAGATGGTGGATTTGGTGTAGATATAAACTGTATATATACAACTCCTGGAGGATACGACTATAAAGACTCTTCTCTTTCTCTTAGATGTGATGATATGAATTCTCAAGAGGATTCCCCACTTGAGATAGCACATAGAAGATATAATCCGTTATGGCTTAGTTGGAACAATGCAACCTCATATCAAACAGCAATACTTAATATTAACCGTAATGAAGTGGGTACATTTAATGTATCATTTGAAAGAGATAATGCTTCCAAAAAAGCTAAAGATAAATATAAGACAATGTCACCTTATGTTGTTAGTTCTATACTATTACCATTTCCTTCTACACCATGGAAGATAGAATCAGATGGAGGGTATCTTTATGGACCAGCAGGTGGAGCTCTATCGGTAATAAATATAGAAGAAGAATTTGAAAAGAGAACATTCGAATTCACCTCCTCTATTAGTAATATAAAAATAGAAAGAATTTTTGATATTGCTATTTCCAATGAATATGCATATGTTACAAATGTTACTGGATTAAACATTATAGATATATCTTCCCCTAATTCCCTTAAACTAGTGGGTACAATAGATACAAATTTATCAGCAGAGAATATAATTAAAGATGGAGATTATTGTTATATATCCGAAAAAAATTTCGGGAATGATAGGACTTCTTATCTTGAAATTATAGATATAAGTAATAAAGTAAATCCTATAAGTATTGGTATTGTAAATATCTCTGATAATACATGGAAAATATTTAAAAAAGATGATTATATTTATACAAATTATGGTGATACGATAGATGTGAGTGATCCAACTCAACCAAAAGTAGTTGTTAAAGGTAGTACTTCTCATTTGAGCAATAAAGCTATAGTTGGAAATCATCTAATAACACCAAAGAATGTCATAAATATAAGTGACCCAACAAATCCACAAGTTGAGTATAATATACCAATAGTTTCTCAGTCCAGTTTAAGCAGATACTCTAAAATAAAAATTATTGATAATATTGCATATACTTTAGCTCCTTCTCTAACACTTTTAGATATGACTAATCTTTCAAATATTAGATATAGTGCACATTTATTTAATTCCTCTTTTTCAGATTTAAAGGATTTTACAATAGCTGAAGATGGATTTCTCTATCTTGTAGATTCAAACTATCTCTATAAAGTCAACATAGATTCAAAAACAAGTCCAATTGTTCCTTTGACACAAATCAGTAGCACTTCCTTTATTGATAGTTTAGTAGATAAAAATTTTCTTTATACAATAGGAAGTGGAAGTTTAACTATTAGTAGTGTAGATGATTTTAACATTACTGAACTCTCTACATTAAAACTTGAAAAGGAGAATGTAAAATACATTAATTCAATTGCAAAATCTGGAGATACACTTTTTTATCTATATGATAATGGTTTAGGTGCTGTTGATGTAAGCGATAGTAAAAATCCAAAAAATATAGTAACACTAGATACTACTAAAAAATATTATACTACAAAGAATAATACTATAAAAATAGTTGCTAATTATGCTTATATAACAAATGATGAAGGGTTTAAGATAGTAGATATAAGTGATCTAAATAATTTAAAAATTGTTGGTGTTTTAGATCCAAATTTAAAATTGGAAAAAGTAAATAATATCGAAATTAAAGGAGATTATGCTTTTATATTTAGTAAATATACATATATGAGAGATACTGGAAATAATGTATTAAAGAAATCTTCAACTACTGGAATATCTATAATAGATATTTCTGATGTAAAAAATCCTATCATTGTTAAACAAATTCAGGAAGGAACTATTATTGATAGTTTTAAATTGGATGGAGATTATTTATACTCTACTGGTAGGAATAGTTTTATAATTTATGATATTTCAACACCTATAAAAATAAAAAAAATTACTCGAATTAATGCTCGTCCGAATATTAAAGGTAACAGTGGAAATATTGCAATAATTGGGAACTATGCTATTGTTGGTGGTTCTGTTATAGATATAACATCAAAAGAATTCCCAATAGAAGTTGCTTATTTTTATCTTGCAGGAAATGTACAACAGGTAGTTGGTAATCATCTTTTTACAAAAAACTATATTTTTGATGTTAGTAAGTTGAGAGGGGAGTAGAGGGATGAAAAAAATCTCCCTCAAAAAGAGGGAGTTGCAAACAACTTTTAGGAGTTTACGTATCTTAGGATATTGACAATTAAATTAATAACTGCTACAATTACCCCAAGAAGTTGGATGAAATTATGCTTCATCTTAAACCTCCTTTAAAGTTGGTTTTGTGGTTTGAATGGGTGTTGTCGCACCCTCCCACTGCAAACTTCTTAAAGTACTGAAATCTTACCAAAAAATTCAAATAAATGATATAATTTTCCAATTATAATTTTGGAGAATTTTTATGCAAGCGAAGATATTTTTCGGTTCAACACAATCCGACACAGACACCCACACCCAAAGAAAAAGTCCCTATGATGCTAAAGTAGTTTCTACTGCTCCTATCTGTGATGCAGATGATGCAAAAAAAGCACTTACAATCGCTCAAAATGCTACAAAAGATGCAAAAAAATCAACCGTAGCACAAAGATGTAACTGGCTTTTAGATGTAGCTTCAAAACTTCGCCAACAGAAAGAGGATATAGCACAAACTATTACTGATGAAGTTGGAAAACCTATCGCTTTTGCTCGTGTTGAGGTGGAACGCTGTATAGAAACTGTTACACTCTCAGCTGAAACTATGAGAACGATGAGTGGGGAGACTATCAACACTGACGCTATGCCAAGTGGTAAAAAAACAACTGCTTTTTTTACTCGTGTTCCAGCTGGGGTAGTTGTAGCTATCACTCCTTTTAATTTTCCACTAAACCTTATTGCACATAAACTTGCACCTGCTTTAGTTGCTGGAAATGCAGTAGTTTTAAAACCAACTCCTGAAGCGCCTTTAACTGCTTATAAATTTGCCAAACTTTTTATAGAGAGTGAGTATGCTATAAAAGATGCTTTAAGTGTTGTGTATGGTGATGCAGAGGTTGGAACTGCTTTAATAAAATCAGATATTCCAAGAGTTATAAGTTTTACAGGTTCTGTTCCTGTTGGAAATATTATCACAAAATCGGCAGGGATTAAAAAAGTGAGTTTAGAGTTAGGTGGAAATGCAGCGACATATATCTCAAAAACTGCTGATTTAACTCTCTCTGCACAAAGATGTGCTTTAGGTGCATTTGTAAACTCTGGTCAAGTGTGTATCTCTTTACAACGTATCTATGTTCATACCGATATTTATGAGGAGTTTGCTCAGAAGATGGCAGAAGAAACAAAAAAACTAGTTGTAGGTTCTCCCTATGATGATAAAACTTTTATGGGTCCACTTATAGATGATGATGCCGTAGTTCGTGCAACTTCTTGGGTTGAGAGTGCTATAAAAGAGGGTGCAAAAGCATTGTTACCTGTTAAGAGTGATGGTCGTATGTTTCATCCTTGTGTAATGGCAGATGTAACTGATGATATGGCGATAGTATGTGAAGAGGTTTTTGCTCCGATAGTGAGTTTGGTGAAAGTGGAAAATTTTGATGATGCTTTTCCTCGTATGAATAACTCTCCTTACGGTTTACAGTTTTCAGTTTTTACAAATGAACTCTCTCTTATGCAAAGAGCTATTGAGGAGTTAGATGCTGGAGGTGTTGTTATAAATGATATGCCGACACTTAGATTTGATATTCAACCCTATGGTGGAGTAAAGCTTAGTGGTGTGGGACGTGAAGGTCCTAAATTTGCTATTGAAGAGATGACAGAGATTAAAAGTGTTATTATCTGCTAGTTTACTTCAACAATTTCGCTCATTTTATCTAAGAAACTACCCTGATGATATGGAGATACTTATAGAGTATTTCTCTATCTTTGGTGGACTTGGATGGGAGGTAGATACAACAAAACCTTTAATCATTCTAATAGAGGAACTTATCTTAGATAAGTTTGATATGTTACATCAAAAGATGAAAGATATGACACTATGTCAAGAGGAGAATAGACGTCTTCTGCACTCTTTAGCGATAGGAGATAGACGTATATTTTCTGCTTTTAATAAAGCTGGTTTAAATAATGGTAATGGTGGAGCTACCTTAAACTATCTTCAAGAGAGTGGTATCATAAACTTAGAGTATTCAAGAGAGGAAAATGCTAAAAAATCAAATCATAAAGGGAAGCTCAAACGAGAGGTAGCAAGACATAGAATATCTGATAAAGTACTTTTCAACAAACCCTTTATCCGTTTTTGGTTCTACTTTGTGACTCCATATCGAAGAGAGATAGCAAAAAAAGATTATACTAATTTTATGGAAAATTTTCAGCAAAAACAGAATAGTTTTACAAGTTTAGTATTTGAAGAGTTATCCTCTATATTACTTAACTATCATATAAGAGATTCTCAGATTATAAGTTCTGGAAGTTATTGGGATGCAAAAATTGAGATAGATATATTGACAGTTACGGATAAAGATGAGGTTTTTGTTGGGGAGTGTAAATGGAAAAATCATAAGATAAATAGAAAAGAGTTTCATAAACTTCAAGATAAGTGTGAAAAGCTATCTCTTACACCAAAAAAGACAATTTTTTTCTCTAAGAGAGGATTTTCTAAAGAGCTTACAAATATGCAAGATAAAAATCTAACACTATACAGTAGTGAAGATTTTAAATTATTGCTTAAAAATATCTCTTTGGATGAGTTGATTTTACAGTTTATTTGATAAAAATCCGAAACTTAAATTAAATTTAAGTGGGGGGGGGTAGAATATGTTTCTAAAATTACTTGAATACCTAATAAGGCAAAAATAAGATGAAAGAACAGATATTAAAGGAGCTAAATCTTAAAAAAAATATATGTTTTAATAAAAAAGAAGAGATAGGTCAGAAGATAAAAATATATAAATCAACAGTAGATGTTGGTACAGTAACAGAAGTAAAAGAGATATGTAACATAGCTGATATATTAGAAAAATTTGACAAATATATAAGAACAGATATATCGTTAGATGAAGTGATAATAGAGATAAAATAGTTAAAAAAAACTCCCTCAAAAGAGGAAATTAGATGAAGTATCGTTTGAATGGAATTTTTTAACTAACTATTTTTAAAGCTGTATAAGCCTCTTGAAGCAGTTGAAATTTTTGTGTATAGTGTTTTAACATATTTGGATTTTCGTGAAAAACTTTGTCTGGATGATATACTTTTGTTAGTTTTTTATAACTTTTTTTAAGAGCATCTTGAGAAGCACCAACAGGACATTCTAATACCGTATAAAAATGAAGATTTTCATCATTTTCCTCCTCTTTTATTAAGTTACCAAAACTAAAATTTGCAAAATCTGAATAGAGTTTACTCATAAAATGGTTGTCATAAGTGTATTGAATCTGATAGTGTAAAATATGTCTTTTATTAAGTGTACGTTCCAATCTTGCTTTTGCTTTATAATCTTTTACATCAACAACTAAAGATATATCTGTTCCCCTCTCAATATAAACTTCAAGTTGTGAACGCATATAGTTTAAAACCCAAAGATTTGGTTCATCTAAAGAGAGAAGAACTAAATCTTTGTTATACGCATAAAGATTTACTTTTACTACTTCAGGTTCATAAATCTTATCTAACTCTATTTTGATAGGTTGTTTTCCATAGCGCAACATAGAACGTAAAAAGAATTCGTGGGAAAAGTTGTGTCTGGAGGCATGATGCACACTTAATTGTTGTAAGAACTCTGCACGTATCTCATCTAAGGTTTCATTTCTAAAAACTAAAACAGCTTTTGGTAAAAAGAGCATACCACGAGAATGATGATTTAAAAACTCTTTCATCCATACACTATTGAGTGTTTGAAAATCTGTTGTAATAAGAATTAGATTATTGTGTAGAACTATTTTCATTCACTCCTCTTTTTTATAAATATATTGATACATTATCTAAAAGCAATTATAGTACCATAATATTATCATAAATAAAGTTTTTGTTCTTAAATTTTGCTATTAGATAGTTTTGAGTATAATTTTAAAAATAATCTGCTGTATTAAGCATAAGGATACTATCTTGCTCGAAAATATGAATGAAAAATGTGCAGTTGTCGGTATATTTGGTCATAAAGAAGCTTCAGAACTAGCTTACTTTGCTCTTCACTCTCTCCAACATCGTGGTCAAGAAGCTGCTGGTATCAGCTCTTCTGATGGAACAAAACTACATACTATAAAAGACCGTGGTCTTGTTATGAAAGTTTTTGATGAAAATAAACTTACAACACTTAAAGGTGATAGTGCCATAGGTCATACACGCTATTCAACAGCTGGAGATGATTCTATTCTCGATGCTCAACCTGTCTTTGCTAGATATGATTTAGGGGAGATGGCTATTGTTCATAATGGTAACCTTACAAATGCTGAAGAGGTTCGTAATAAACTGATTGAAAAAGGTGCTATTTTTCAAACTTTTATGGATACGGAAAACCTTATTCATCTTATAGCTAAAAGTTCTAAAGAGAAACTTCTTGAGAGAATTATAGATGGTGTTCAAAAAATAGAGGGAGCTTTTTCTCTTGTTTTTTTAAGTAGAACAAAGATGTTTGCTATGCGTGACCGTCACGGTTTTCGCCCTCTTAGTTTAGGTCGTCTTCCAGATGGTGGATATATTGTTGCAAGTGAAACTTGTGCTTTTGACCTTGTAGGTGCTGAATATATCCGTGATGTAGAACCGGGAGAACTTCTGATTTTTGAGAAAGATAAAGCTCCAAAAAGTATAAAAATCTTTGAAGCAACACCTAAACATTGTATCTTTGAATATGTATATTTTGCTCGTCCAGATTCAACTGTTTTTGGTCAATCAGTATATGAAACACGTAAAAATATGGGTAAAGAGTTAGCTAAGATAAATCCTATTGAAGCTGATGTTGTTATTCCTGTTCCTGATGGTGGTGTTCCTTCTGCTATCGGATATGCACAAGAGAGTGGAATTCCTTATGAGATGGGGATTATGAGAAACCACTATATCGGTCGTACTTTTATAGAACCAACTCAAAAGATGAGAGATTTAAAAGTAAAAATGAAACTATCTCCTATGACAAATATCATTAAAGGTAAAAGAGTTATCGTTATCGATGATTCTATCGTTCGTGGAACTACTTCACGACGTATTATAAGAATGTTAAAAGAGGCTGGGGCAACAGAGGTTCATATGAGAGTTTCATCTCCTCCGACAACTGACCCATGTTTTTATGGTGTAGATACTCCTAGTAAAGAGAACCTTATCGCTGCAAATATGACAAATCAAGAGATTTGTGACTATATAGAAGCTGATTCTTTAGCATACCTTGATGAAGCATCACTTTTAAAAAGTGTTAATGCTAATGGTGAAGATAAATATTGTACTGCTTGTTTTACAGGTAAGTACGTAATTTAGGTTTATTTTGAAACAGATTTATACTTATGGGAACTATTTAAAAGATAAGTTTGGTTGTAAAGTGTATAAAGTTGGGATAAATATCTCAGGTTTTACTTGCCCAAATATAGATGGTACAGTCGCAAAAGGTGGCTGTACTTTTTGTGAAAACGATTCATTTAGTGCAAGTACAAATGAGATAAAAGATTTAAAAGGTTTTCATCTTAATTTAGATTCTAAAGAGAACCCTTTTTTAGAGCAACAACTTTTACAGTTAGAAAATCAATTTAATGAACTTTCAAGAATACAAAAAGAGAGATATGGAGCTGAAAAATTTTTAGTCTATTTTCAATCTTTTACAAATACCTATGCACCTTTTGAAACACTTAAAGCTCTTTACGATAAAGCACTCTCTTTTGAAAATGTAGTAGGTTTAAGTATTGGAACTCGTTCAGATAGTATCACAGATGAAACCTTAGAGTATTTAGCAGAGTTAAATAAAACGAAAGAGATATGGATAGAGTTCGGTATCCAATCAGTATATGATACAACTCTTGATAAAATAAATCGTGGTCATAGTAGTGATAATGTCAAAGAGTGGATTATCAAATCAAAAGATGCAGGATTAAATGTTTGTGGACATCTTATATTTGGTCTTCCAGATGAAGATGAAGCTATGATGTTAGAAACATCTAAACAAGCGTATGAATGGGGAATAGACTCTGTAAAATACCATCCCCTTTATGTTGTAAAACGAACTGCTTTAGGAAATGATTTTATTAAGGGTAAGTTTACACCAATCGACGAAGAAAAATATCTTAAAGTCTTAGTAAAATCTATACAGATGAAACCTCATAATGTTTCAGTTCAACGTGTAACAGCTGGTATAGATGATGATTCACTTTTAGCACCTCTTTGGTGTCGAGATAAAAATAAACAGATAAAACATATTAATAGGGCGTTAAAAGATATAGGTCTAAAATATTAACAAACGGATAACAAAACTTTCATAAATTCCACCTATCATAGATAACTTTAAAATATAATGGTTATAATAATCTCAAATTTAAAATTAGGTGGAAAATATGTCCGTAGCAAAATATCCTGATATATTTGATGAGTTAAAAGCTCAAGTTAAAGATGCTGGTTTACTAGAACGTGTACCAATCCGTGGTTCAATAGAGATGGTAGGAGCAATAGTTTCTATGCTTGTTGTATATGCCATAGTTATAAATTGGGAGAGTATGTCACCTCCATCTTGGGCACCTTTTGCTCTTGGTTTTTTTATGACTATTATATTTACACGTGCTGTATTTATATCACACGATATTTTACATCTTCAATATTTCAAAAATAAAACTTTATCTTTCAAATTAAGTTATCCATTTGCAGCGATTATGATTAGTAATTCATCTTCTTGGTGGGATTTTAAACACAATATAAATCATCATACTTGGTGTAATGTTCCAGAAAAAGATGAAGATATATTGGCGATGGATGGTGCATTTGCTGAAAAATATAAAGGGAATAAAACTTGGTTAAGAAATAGTAAATATCTTGTTTTTTGGGGTGCTATGTTTTTTATGTATCCAGCATTTATTGCTCAATCTTATAACTTTGCTATTAAAAGAAAGAAATTTGGGGAACTTTTTTTAATGTTGCTTCATTGGCCAATTATTTGGGGACCTATCTTCTATTTTTTACCATTTTCTGATGCTATAACAGTTTACTTAGTGTTAAATTTTACACTTTCACCTTGGTTAGCTTTTGGGTTTATTACAAACCATCTAGGATGTGAAGTGTTTGAAAAAGATGAAAGTGAAGATTTGACTTGGATGGAACTTCAGATGAGAACATCTCGTTCACTTAAAGGTGGAAAGTTTATTCATTGGTTCTATGGTGGATTAAATACTCAAATAGAGCATCATCTTTTTCCTAAAGCACCTCGTTTTAATCTTTTGAAAATTAAAGATATGACAAGAGAGTTTGCTAAAAAAAATAATATGAAATATTTTGAAACTTCACCGTTAGAAGCTTATGTGCAGATAAATGATGTGTTAAAAAAATATTAAATTAGATTTTGAGATTATTCTCAAAATCTTTTCATTTTTGGATAAAGAGTTAAATCCTCTTTCAGATTTTTAAGTGTATAAATATCAGAAACCTTTATATACTTAGTAAACTCAGGTATATGTAATGTTATTTTTTTAATACGTTTATCTCGTTTGATAACTTCTATAAGCTTTAAAGAGCTATCATAATAGGAGATATAAGGATACCAGTTATTTCGTCGTGAACTAAGAATAACTAATTTTTTAATCTTAGATACATTTAACCAGTGTGCATACATTGAACGTTTTAATTTTAACTCTTGAGATTCTTCTAAAATAGGTACATTTAAAAAACTATCTATCATATCTATAACATAGTTCCACTCAGTAGATGATACTTGCTCAATATCTGCAATTTCACAACCAACTTTATGTAACTCTTTTTGAAGTATCAATGGGTCTGTTGCATATTCAGAGACAACACTAACACTCCAAGTAAACTCTAAGCCATTAAAATTAGCATCTGTTGTTATATAACGATAATAACCGATATTTCTAAGTGATTCTCGCATTAGTTTTACAAAAAAAAGGGGAGAGCCAAATGTTTTAAAATGAAGATGTAACTCTTGTGGATTGTTGAAAAATAGTTTTAGAAGACCATTCTCTTTTAATGTTTGTACAACTTTTACTACATTTACACTATCATTTTTATAAAAGTCAGTTTTAGGAGAAAAGATTATTTCAATAAACTTTTTATTTCTTTCATATTTATTATAGGAGAGAAATGATTTGATTTTTTGTGTTAAACTATCTTCAATAGGTTCATATATGGTTTCATTATTCTCATCTGCAAAAATAGTTGTAAAAAGGACAAGAAGAAAAAAGAGGGCTTTTACCACTTTTTACCTCTATTTATCTTTTTAAACTCCTCCAAAGTAACTTCTTTGAGAACACCATCTTTATAAGATAATCGTAAACTCTTTCTATGTTTATACTCTATCTCTTTGCCATTAAGATTAAAGATAACATTACTATGCCCTAAAATCATTAACCACTCTTGTGTTGGGTCAAAGTCAAATTTTTTACTTAAGATTTTTTGATATTTTCTATTTTTTGTTATATTTATATAACCTATCCAAACTTTCGATTTTGGTACAATGGATAAAGAGTGAGTAATAGCTAGCTCTTGAGGTTTACTCTCTTTTTTGATAATAACTGCCTCTTTTTTCGTTTCTTTAACTATTTTTTTGAGTGGTTTTTTCTCCTCTTTTATCATTTTAGGTTTGACCTTTTCTTCCTCTTTCATCTCTTGAAGAATTTTTTTAGGCTTTTTAATAACGACTTTTTCCTCTTTTTTTTCAATTATCTCTTTAATTATAGGCTTTTTTTTAATTATAGGTTCATCTTGAACAGAACTAATATTTTTTTTAACCTCTTCAATAATTTTACTTCCAGATTCTACACTACTATTTTTAGGTGTTCTTTCAAGACTAAAAAAAGCAACAGAGATAAAAACAACTAAAATTAAAATAATATATAAAAGAGAAGATTTTTTTGTTTTTGATGCTGTTACAAAAACACTACCGTGTTCATCTGATTCCGATTCCTGTTCGTTATAAAAATCCCTAGCATTTTCACGAATGCTAGTTAAATCTAAATCATACTCTTTCTCTATAATAGACAAAAAACCAAACATCTGTACTTTATTTATAGATTCAAAATCTTCATCTAAAATAGTTTCTATATGAGATTTAATGATATGAGTATCATTATGGATTTTTTGACTTCCTAACTCTCGTAGCTCCTCTAAGCTATAACTCATACTCTCATCCTATCCATTAAAATTCCACCAGCAACACTGACATTGAGTGAATCGAAATCGTGTTTCATCTTTATACTGACAACTTCATCAAGTTTAGAAATAACACGAGAAGTTAAACCTTCTCCTTCACTTCCTAAAACTAAAACACGTTTACGTTCAATATAAACATCATTAATATCTCGTCCACTCATATCAGCTCCATAACTTGTAAAGCCTGACATTTTAAGGTCATTTAAAACATCGTGGATATTATTTTCAATAGCAAATGGCATATTAAAAAGAGCACCTGTACTTGTTCTCAAAATTGGTGCTAAAGGTAAACTTTTTACACCACAAGCGATGATGGCATCAACACCTAGAGCATAAGCACTTCTTACTATTGCCCCAATATTTCCAACATCTGTTAAACCAGAGAGAACTAAAATGAATTTTTTTTCAAAGAAAAAATTGTAGGGCTGAAGATGGTATTCATCTACTTCAGCTAAAAAGCCTTGGTGATTTGCATTTTTACACATCTTTTGTGCAGCTTCATTAGGGATACGTTTGACCTCAAAACCCATCTTCATCAAACGCGAATACTCTTTTTTTTCTAGTTCTTTCGCTAGATAGAGTGTTTTGATTTTATTTGGGTAGTTGTCGATTAAATAATAGATTGGTTGTTTTGCATAAATTAACATAAATGTATTTTAGCGAAAAAACACTAACTGTTTTCTTGTAAAAGTCTTTGATAACAGCTTTTTGTATTTTCTCCTGTGATTTTGCAGATAAGTTTTGCTTGAGTTTTTTTAGGAAGCTCTAAATTTAAAATATCTTTTTGAGTAATAGCACTGTTATTATGTATCTCTCCAGCTTTGATAACAACAACCCACTCTCCTCGATAATTTCCATTTAATTGTTCAAATATCTCTTGTGCTGTTCCGTGAAAATAGTTTTGATATTTTTTTGTAAGCTCTTTTGCTAAAAATATCTCTCTATCTGAAGCCTCTTTCGCAATCTCAAGAAGAAGTTTATCAAGTCGATGAGGAGATTCATATAAAATAGTTGTAAAACCGTTATAAAGAGCTTTCTGCAGTCCACTACTTCTTGAAGTTCCTTTATGGTCTAAAAAGCCAAAAAAGAGCATCTGAGTTTCGATAAACCCACTAGCAACAAAAGCTGTTAAAAGAGCATTTGCACCAGGTAAAATATCATATTTTATACCGTTATCTATCGCATATCTTACTAAAACTTGTCCTGGGTCACTTACACCTGGCATTCCAGCATCACTTATATAAACAATATTTTGTTCAAAAAAAGAGGGGTCTAGTTTTTCAACAAAAGCTTTTTCATTATGTGAATGTATAGAGATAAATTGTTGGTTTTCATTTTTTTTAAAATCATAACGAGTTTGTAAAATATTGAGAAGTTTTTTTGTGACACGAGTATCTTCACAAAGAAGTATATCGGCTTCACTTAAAGCACTCATCGCTCTAAGTGATATATCGCCAATATTTCCAATCGGAGTTGGAACTAAAGTAAGCAAAAGTAGTCTTGACTATTTTTTAGCGTAACGTGCTTTAAATTTTTCGATACGACCAGCAGTATCAACCATACGCTCAGAACCTGTAAAGAATGGGTGACATTCACTACAAATATCTATCTTCACTGTATCTTGAAGTGCTTTATTTTGAAATGTGTTACCACAAGAACAAGTTACTGTACAATCTACAAAGTTAGGGTGTA
>Ga0256826_1001811_pt1 | contig 13221 bp, 10 predicted proteins | sample CV79metaG_FD_185975 | JGI IMG/M metagenome (GOLD analysis project Ga0256826, IMG submission 185975) | Hydrothermal vent microbial communities from East Pacific Rise, Pacific Ocean - CV79 | ecosystem: Environmental > Aquatic > Marine > Hydrothermal vents | place: Pacific Ocean: East Pacific Rise...
CGAAGAGTTTTCTATTAGCAAAGAATCTGAAGAAAATTCAGAACAGGAAGAATTAGAACTTACCAATACAACTATTGATGAACTTGAAGAAACTCAGGAAAATGAAGAAGACTTAGGATTAGAAGTGGAAGATTTAGTTCCTGAAGAAGAATCTGAGAATAAACAAACCCCTTTAGAGATACTTGGAGAATACGATCCTAAAGCCGATTTATCACATTTCAAATTTCCTAATGTAGATATACTGGCCGACCATGAAGTTAATAATGTAAAAGTAACACAAGAAGAACTGAACGAAAATAAAGATAAAATTGTAGAAACATTACGGAATTATAAAATTGAAATTTCTAATATTTCGGCAACTATTGGTCCTTCGATTACTCTTTACGAAATTGTCCCTGCTCCTGGAGTACGAATATCCAAAATAAAAAATTTAGAAGATGATATTGCTTTAAGTCTTGCCGCACTTGGTATCCGAATTATTGCTCCAATGCCAGGAAAAGGAACTGTTGGTATAGAAGTTCCTAACAAAAATCCGCAAGTGGTTTCCATGCGTTCAACTATTGCTTCCAAAGTATTTCAAGAATCGAAATTTGAATTACCTATTGTTCTGGGGAAAACTATTTATAACAAAACCCATGTTATAGATTTAGCAAAAACACCCCACATGCTTGTTGCAGGAGCTACAGGACAAGGGAAATCTGTTGGTATTAATGCCATTCTAACCTCCTTATTATACAAAAAGCACCCTGCCGAATTAAAGTTGGTGTTAATCGACCCTAAGAAAGTAGAACTTTCTATTTATTCCAGAATTGAGAAACATTACTTAGCAAAGTTACCCGAAGAGGAAGATGCAATTATAACTGATGTTCAGAAAGTTGTAGCCACTCTAAATTCTTTAGCTAAAGAAATGGATGCCCGTTACGATTTACTTAAAAATGGTCATGTCAGAAACATTATAGAATACAATAAGAAATTTATAGACAGAAAATTAAATCCAGATAAAGGTCATCGCTTTTTACCATATATTGTTGTTGTAATTGATGAATTTGCCGATTTAATTATGACTGCAGGAAAAGAAGTAGAACATCCTATTGCCCGAATTGCACAATTGGCACGAGCCATCGGTATCCATTTAATTGTAGCTACACAACGACCTGCTGTAAATGTTATTACGGGTATGATTAAAGCCAACTTTCCCACTCGTGTAGCCTTTCGGGTAACTCAAGCTATCGATTCCAGAACCATACTTGACACCTCTGGAGCCAATCAATTAATTGGTCGTGGAGATATGTTAGTCAGTCAAGGAGGAGGCGAAATGATACGTCTACAATGTCCATTTGTAGATACTCCAGAGGTCGAAGAATTAGTTGTACACATAGAAGGACAACAAAGTTACCCTACTGCCTTACTTCTCCCCGAACCCGATGCCGAAGCTCTTGGCTTAGCTCCAGAAGTTGATATGAAGCAAAAAGACGAACTTTTTGAAGATGCTGCACGCTTAATGGTTCAAACACAGCAAGGTTCAACATCAAGCATACAACGAAAATTTTCTATTGGCTACAACAGAGCAGGACGAATTATCGACCAATTAGAAGCTTCTGGTGTTGTTGGACCATACGAAGGAAGTAAAGCTCGTAAAGTCTTGTTCCCCGACGAATACACTTTGGAACAGTTTTTGAAATCGTTAGATTAAATTTTTTAAATAAAACATATATACTATGAAAATCACATCTTTATTTTTTGCTATTCTACTTAGCTTATCTTCTTTCTCTCAGAATGATACAAAAGCTATGTCTATTCTAAAGAAAGTATCGCAAGAATATAAAAGTTATAAAAATGTAGCTATTCAGTTTGTCTTAACAATGGAAAATGCTCAAGAAGATATTAAAGAATCGTCTAAGGGTCAAGCTTGGGTAAAAGATAAAAAATACAAAGTCAATCTAATGGGCGTAGAAACTTATTATAACGGGAAAACAAAATGGTCGTATATAAAAGATTCTGAAGAAGTTAACATAACAACTCCTGATCCTGCAGATAAAAATACCTTCGATCCTTCTAAATTATTTACAGAGTACGAACAGGGTTATAAAGTTCGATATATTAACGAAGTCTTTCAAGCGAATCGTGCTTTACAAATTATAGACCTACTCCCTACCGACGTTAAAGGCTCCGAGTTTAATAGAATTAAAATTAAAGTAGATAAAGATAAAAATCAGATTTATCAAATTATCAGATTTGGAAAAGATGGTAACGATTATACCATTACCTTATCAAGTCTTAAAAAAGTAAATCCAATAGCCGATTCATTTTTTATTTTCGATACTAAAAAACATCCAGACGTAGAAGTTGTCGATTTAAGAGATTAACTTAAAAAAATATTACAAAAACTTTTATACACATAGCTCTCACAAAGGGCTATGTGTTTTTATTTTATACCAAAAAAAACTCTAAATCGAAGATCTTTTACAAAAAGTCATTATAAATCTCGACATTTTGTATGGTTTACAACATATTTGATAGTTTTTAGACTTAAAAAATTTATAAACTCAATTCAATTTAGTAAATTTGAATCAAAATCTTCAAGCTACGAATAATATGACTAAACAACTTATTTTTATTGCTGTTGTTCTAATATCAGCAGGTGTTTTTGCCTATTCTATCCGAAATATCTTTCTTAACATTAGCTTTCTCAAAAAAGCCTATCCTGTCAAAGAGTTTGGAAAACGATTAGCAATGCTTTTCAATATAGGATTTGGACAAACAAAAATTCTAAGATTTCCTTTAATTGGCTTTTTACACGCTCTTGTATTTTGGGGATTCCTCGCTATTCTCTTCGGCTCTGGCGAAATGCTAATTGATGGATTATTTGGCATTGAAAGATCTTTAGAGTTCTTAGGTCCCCTACACCACTTTTTTATGGCAAGTGGAGATATTGCTGGACTTGTTATTCTTATTTTGATACTTGTTTTTCTTTTTAGAAGATTCTTTTTAAACATTAAACGTTTCTCGGGAATAGAAATGACACATAAAGCACACAAAGATGCCAGTTTTGCTTTGCTACTCATTTTACTACTTATGGTTTCTCTTCTTGGAATGAATATGGGATATGTTAAACTTCATCCAAACGAAGCTTCGTACTATCCTGTTAGTCGCTTCCTTGCCCAACTACTTTTACCCGACAACCAGCATTTTAACCATATTATAGAACAAACAAACTGGTGGGCTCATATTACTTTAATTTTCTTTTTTGCCAATTACCTTCCTTACTCTAAGCACTTTCATGTTTTCATGTCTTTACCAAATGTGTTTTTTAGTAAGTTAACACCACTCACCCAAATGAGTAATATGGAAAGAGTAACTGAAGAAGTTAAACTAATGATGGATCCAAATGCAGCATTTTCTGAACCTCCAGCTGAAGAAGAAACAATTGAAAGATTCGGAATGAAAGATGTTGAGGACGGAACATGGAAACATTATATCGACTCTCTAACTTGTACACAATGCGGACGATGTACTTCTGTCTGTCCAGCAAATCTTACAGGTAAATTATTATCTCCACGAAAATTAATGATTGATTTTAGAAGTCGAATGAATGAAAAATCTCCAGGACTACGAAAAGATATTAATTACACCGACGATAAGGCATTACTAAATAATTTTATAAGCCAAGAAGAAATATGGGCATGTACCACTTGTAATGCTTGTGCACAAGAATGTCCAGTCAATATAGACCATCCTTCTATTATATTAGAAATGCGTCGATACTTATTTATGGAAGAATCTGCAGCTCCAACGGCTCTAAATAGCATGTCTACCAACATAGAAAACAACGGAGCTCCTTGGCAATATCCTCCAACAGATCGATTAAAATGGGCTGACGATTTATATATTAACGAGTAAGAGATTCAAAAATTATGGAAGATAAAAAATTAATCAAGGTTAGAACATTTGCAGAATTATCAGCAGAAGGAAAAACAGCGGAGTATTTGTTTTGGGTTGGATCTGCTGGTAGCTTCGATGATAGAGGAAAGAAAATAACCCGTGATTTTGTGAAAATTTTGGAATCAGCAAAAATCGATTATGCTGTATTGGGTGAAGAAGAAACCGACAGTGGCGATTCTGCCAGACGTGCAGGAAACGAATTCTTATTTCAAATGCAAGCTCTACAAAATATCGAAACTTTTAAAGCCTACGGTATAAAAAAAATAATTACTTGCGATCCTCACGATTACAATACTATAAAAAATGAATATCCTGATTTTGATGGACAATACGAAATATATCACCATACAGAGTTTATCAATCAGCTTATCTCAGAAAATAAATTATCGGTTAAAAATTCAGATTATAGTAGCAAAACGATTACTTATCACGACCCTTGTTATTTAGGTAGAGGAAATAAAATTTATGAAGCTCCTCGTAAAGTTATAGAGAGTACAAACTGCTCCTTAGTAGAAATGAAACGTAACAGAAGTAGAGCTTTATGTTGTGGAGCAGGTGGAGCCCAAATGTTCAAAGAACCCGAAAAAGGAGATTTAGAAGTATTTGAACTACGTACAGAAGATGCCTTAGAGGTAAATCCTGACATCATTATTACAGCTTGTCCTTTCTGTATGACCATGTTAACAGATGGCATAAAACTAAAAGAAAAAGAAGAAGAAATTGAAATCTTAGATATAGCAGAATTAATAGCAAAAGCTAACAAATTGTAAATCAATTTTTTAGATGTAATTAATTCATTATCAATTAATTATAATTTTATATTAAATATATATATTTATAAAATACTGATATAGTTTACCATATCAAATTATTGAAAAAAACAATAGCAAAACATTTTTTTTTATACTTTTTTTTTGACATCTTGCGGAGGATTTTGAAAGAAAAATAGAACTCAAGAAATTATTAATAACAGAAATGACAAATAACACAATAGAAATATGGAATAAGTGCCTTGCTGTCATCAAGGATAATGTTCATGATGTTAGTTTCAAAACTTTCTTTGAGCCTATTATTCCTCTTACATTAAAAGATCAAGTTCTCACTATACAAGTTCCCAGTGCATTCGTTTACGAATATTTAGAAGAAAATTACATCGATTTATTGCGAAAAACTATCCGAAAAGAAATTGGACAAGAAGCTAAGTTGGAATATAGTGTAGTAATGCAAAACGAATCGGCTAATGGTAACGATTCTGTTATTGTAACAATGCCTGGTAAGGATAATGCTAAAGTATCTAACAAACCTGTTAGTCTACCTATTGAAAAAAAGAACATCAATCCGTTTGTAATTCCTGGTATTAAGAAGTTACATATCGATCCTCAACTTAACGAAATTTATTCTTTTGAGAATTTTATTGAGGGTAATTGTAATCGATTAGCCAGAGCTGCAGGTTATGCTATTGCAACTAATCAAGCAGGTTCCAGTGCTTTTAATCCTTTATTTATTTATGGAGGTTCGGGACTCGGAAAAACGCATTTAGCACAAGCTATTGGAATAGAAATTAAAAATAAATTTCCACAAAAGACTGTATTATATGTTACAGCTCATAAATTCCAAACACAATATACCGATGCAGAATTAAATGGAAACAGAAATGATTTTATTAATTTCTACCAAATAATAGATGTCTTAATTATTGACGATGTTCACGAATTTGCAGGAAAAGAAGGAACACAAAATGTATTTTTTCAAATCTTCAATCATTTACATCAATCAGGAAAACAATTGATTATTACTTCAGACAAACCTCCTATCGAAATGCAAGGCTTAGAACAACGTCTGCTTTCTCGATTCAAATGGGGATTAGCTGCTGATATTCAAATACCAGATTTCGAAACACGAGTAAAAATACTTAAGCATAAAATATATATTAGTGGTATAGAGTTAAGCGATGAAATTATAGAATATATAGCTTCTCACCTAACAACAACTATTCGTGATCTTGAAGGAGCAATGGTTTCGCTTCTTGCACAATCTACCCTAAACAAAAAAGAAATAACCCTTGAGTTAGCAAAACAAATTGTCGATAAATTTGTTAAGAATACAAAACGAGAAATTTCTATCGACTACATTCAAAAGGTTGTTTGCGACTACTTCGATATGCAAGTCGATGTACTTCGCTCAAAAACGAGGAAACGAGAAATTGTTCAAGCAAGACAAATTGCAATGTATTTTGCTAAAACAATGACTAAAACATCTCTAACAAGTATAGGCTCTCAAATTGGAGGAAAAGATCATGCTACAGTATTACATTCTTGTAAAACGGTAAATAATCTAATAGAAACAGATAAACGCTTTCGTGTCTATATTGATGAAATTGAAAAAAAATTAAAACTATAAATGATAAATTTATTTCAAAATATTAATAGCAGGTTTCTTTTCTAAGATTCCTGCTTTTTTTTAAATATCCGATGCTATATATCCTTCTGAGCATATTATTCTTTACTGGAATCTTTCTAATATTTAAAATCATTGGAAAACAAAATGTATCGACGATTAATATTATTGTTGTTAATTATTTGTTTGCCGCAATTTTAGGGAATATTCAAAGTCAAGAAAGTCCTCTAAATGCAATAACACAAGATTGGCTATATATGGCTATTATTATAGGACTATTGTTTTTCATCTTTTTTATTATTATTGGCATAAGTACAAAATTGGTAGGACTTTCTGTTACAACTGTTGCCAGTAAAATGAGTGTTATTATTCCCATAATATTTTCTATTATTTATTACAACGAATTAATTACATTCTTTAAAATTGTTGGTATTATTTTAGCAATAATCGGCGTTAGTCTTACCGTTTATAAAAAAGCTGATGCCGAACAAAAAACAAAATTATCTGAATTTCTTATTCCATTATTACTATTTATTGGAATGGGATTTACCGACTTACTCTTTAAATTCTCACAACATAAGTATATCACAGAAAACAACATTGCATTATTTAATTCAAGCTTATTTTATATTTCTTTTTTTAGTAGTTTAATCTATGTTTTAATAAAAAAAGAAGGCCATCATCTCTTCAATAAAAAAACACTCTACTATGGAGCTTTATTAGGATTATTCAATTACTTCGGTGTTTTCTTTTTTATGAAAGCCCTGAGTAGCAACACGCTTGATAGCTCTGTCGTATTTGGAATCAATAATGTAAGTATTGTTATATTATCTGTCTTAATCGGACTTATTATCTTTAAAGAAAAAATAAATAAAATAAATATTATGGGAATTATAAGTGCTATTACAGCTATTATCTTCCTAAGTGTTTCTTGATGGAAAACATAAAAGACAAATACAAAACCATTGCTAAAAAAAGCACAGGCCTTTACAAAGAAAAAGGCAGTAAATTCCTATCCTTTGCCTTTCCTGTATCTAATGAAGAGGAAATAAAAAAAATCCAACAGGAATTAAGAAAAGAATATTACGATGCTCGACATCACGTTTTTGCTTGGCGAATAGGCATAAAAGAAGATAATTTCAGAGCCAACGACGATGGCGAACCTGCTAATTCTTCGGGAGCTCCTATTCTTGGACAAATAAGATCTTACGAACTTAGCGATATCCTTATTATTGTAATCCGTTATTTTGGAGGAACAAAACTTGGTATCCCAGGTTTAATAAATGCCTATAAAACAGCAGCTAAAGAAGCTATAGATAACAATACAATTATTGATAAGATAATTACAAACTCCTATAGAATTCAATTTGCATACGAAGATATGAATATTGTCATGCGAAAATTAAAAGAAGAAAATATCGAGCAATTCAATCAGAAATTTGATTTAAATTGTAGCTTAGATATTAAAATACGTCTAAAAGACTGTTCTAAAATAGAAAATATATTTAATAATATTCCTAAAATAAAAATTGAACAAATATCTTAATAATATCACACCTTATGAAAAACAAAAGTCTCGTTTCAATCAACGATTATACTAAGGAAGACTACCTTCAGATAATCAAAAAAGCTGCTGAATTTGAGAAAAATCCAGTTCAAAAGATTTTAGATGGAAAAATTGTTGCCACTCTATTCTTCGAACCTTCGACCAGAACACGCTTAAGTTTCGAAAGTGCCGTAAATAAACTTGGAGGACGAATTATTGGATTTACCGATGCCGCATCATCAAGTATAAAAAAAGGAGAAAGTTTAAAAGATACCATAAAAACGGTAGCAAACTATAGTGACCTAATTGTTATGCGACACCCTGTAGAAGGTAGTGCAAGATATGCCAGTGAAGTTTCCGATGTCCCAATTATTAATGCTGGAGACGGAGCCAATCAGCACCCTACTCAAACCTTATTAGATTTATATTCTATCTATAAAACGCAAGGGACTTTAGAAAATCTAAATATCTTTTTAGTTGGAGATTTAAAATACGGTAGAACGGTACATTCCCTCCTAATGGCCTTATCCGATTTTAATCCTACTTTTAATTTTATTTCACCAGAATTTCTAAAAATACCCAAAGAATATAAACTATTTTTAGAATCGAAGAATATAAAATACTACGAACACGAAGACTTTACAGAATATATTAAGGACGCCGATATCATTTATATGACTCGTGTACAAAAGGAAAGATTTTCTGACCCAATCGAATATGAAAAAGTTAAGAATGTTTATATCTTGAGAAATGATATGCTTAATAATTCGAAAGAAAATCTAAAAATACTTCACCCACTTCCTCGTGTAAACGAAATTAATGACGATGTCGATGATAATCCAAAAGCTTATTATTTTGAACAAGCTTTAAACGGAGTATACACTCGACAAGCAATCATCAGTACTATTTTAGACCTTTAAACTATCAAAATATCAGAACATTATGAATAGCGATAAAAAAGAATTACGTGTTAATGCCATAAAAAATGGAACTGTAATCGACCATATTCCTGCTGGAGACTTATTTAAAGTTATTAAAATATTAGGATTACAAAATATAAAAAATACAATGACCTTAGGAAATAACTTAGAAAGCAAAACTCAAGGTTATAAGGGAATTATAAAAATATCGGAAATCTACTTTAAAGACGATGATATCAACCGTATAGCTTTAGCAGCACCAAATGCTAAACTAAATATCATTAAAGATTATACCGTTGTCGAAAAACGACAAGTTCAAGTCCCTGATACAGTTGTCGGAATTGCTAAGTGCGTGAATCCTAAATGTATTACAAATTTCGAAGATAATGTCACGCCTAAATTTACAGTTGTAGACAAAGAAAATATTGCTTTAAAATGTCATTATTGCGAAAAAATAACAAATAAAGAAAATTTAAGATTACAATAAATTTCTGGTTTTTTTTATAAAAAAACTCTTCTAAAAGGCCGAAAATACATATATTGTATGTCTTTAATTTATATTAAGTTGAATTTATATCAAATCGTTAAATGAAAAAAATATTAATTGCTAATAGAGGCGAGATTGCCCTTCGTATAATGCGTACTATAAGGGAAATGGGATTAAAATCTGTAGCTATTTTTTCTGAGGCTGACCGAAATGCTCCTTTTGTAAAATATGCAGACGAATCGGTTTGTATTGGACCTCCTGCGTCAAGTGAATCATATTTACGAACCGACAAAATTATTGAAGTTTGTAAAAATCTTAATGTTGATGGTATACATCCTGGCTATGGATTTCTTTCAGAAAATGCAGATTTTGCAAGACTTGTCAAACAAGAAGGTTTCACACTAATAGGACCTTCTCCTGAGGCTATGGAAATAATGGGAGATAAATTATCGGCTAAAGCTGCCGTTAAAAACTACAATATCCCTATGGTTCCAGGAACAGACGAAGCTATTACTGATATTCCAGAAGCTAAAGAAATTTCTAAAGAAATTGGCTATCCTATTCTAATTAAAGCATCTGCAGGTGGCGGTGGTAAAGGAATGAGAGTTGTCGAAAAGGAAGAGGACTTTGAAGAACAAATGCAATTAGCCATCAACGAAGCTGTTTCTGCTTTTGGCAATGGAGCCGTCTTTATTGAGCGTTACGTTGGTTCTCCAAGACATATCGAAATTCAAATTATGGCTGATAGTCATGGTAATATTGTTCCAATATTTGAAAGAGAATGTTCTATACAGCGACGACACCAAAAAGTAATAGAAGAAGCCCCCTCTTCGGTCCTAACTCCTGAAATGCGAAAAGAAATGGGCGAAAAAGCATGTGACGTTGCTCGTGCCTGTAACTATGTTGGAGCAGGAACTGTTGAATTTCTTTTAGATGAAAATCATAATTTCTTCTTCCTCGAAATGAATACTCGACTACAAGTCGAACACCCTGTTACTGAGCTTATATCAGGAATCGATCTTGTTAAGGAGCAAATTAATGTAGCAGAAGGCAAAGCCTTATCTTTTAAAGCATCCGACCTTAAAATTAATGGTCATGCTATGGAAGTTCGTGTTTATGCCGAAGATCCAAGCAATAATTTTTTACCAGATATAGGAACTTTAAAAACTTACAAACCTCCTATCGGACTTGGAGTTCGTGTCGATGATGGTTTTGAAGAAGGAATGGAAATTCCTATCTATTACGATCCTATGATTTCTAAACTTATTACTCACGGTAAAAATAGACAAGAAGCCATAGATCGTATGATTCGTGCTATCGACGATTATAAAATTGTGGGTATAGAAACCACTCTCCCTTTTTGTAAATATGTAATGCGTCATGAAGCTTTTACCAGTGGAAACTTTGATACTCATTTTGTTAAAGATCATTTTACACCAGAAAAGTTAGAAAGTAGTTTACCTGACGATATTATCGAAATTGGAGCGGTTATGAGTGCTTTATTGGTTGATGAAGAAAAAAACAAATACAAACAAATAAATAATATTAACCAACATAGTAACTGGAGAGTAAATAGAACTTAATAATCAATATTTACAATCAAGTACAGAAAATAATTTATATCCTAAAGGGCTTATCTTATAAGAAAATGAGATAAGCTCTTTTTTTTGCATTATTTTTGTTAAAATAGAAAGGAAAATATATCATTAAACAAATAAACTTAGCAGATTCACAATTTGTATATGTTATCTTTAATAAAACATATTACGATACCACTATTTAAGCATCCATATTCTTTTTCTAAGATATGGCTTATTTTTATTTTAATATCAAAACTTTCGTTTTCACAAACACCCTCTCCTAAAGGGACTCTTGCCGAAACCATAATTATTGAGGACGATACTCTGGTTCACTTTCAACTTCCTGAAGTAATTATCATTCCTCCTTATCATTTTTCCTCTAAAAAACAAAAACGACGTTATTCTCGTTTAGTACGGAACTTAAAAAAAGTATACCCATACGCTAAAACAGCAAATAATATTCTTAATAAAATTGCTTTACAAATAGATAGTATCGACAATAAAAAAATAGCAAAAAGATATATTAAAGAAGTCGATAAACAATTACAAAAACGATATGGAAAGGAACTCAAGAAATTAACCATTACTCAAGGTCGATTACTAATTAAACTGATAGATCGAGAAACGGGTAACACTTCTTACGAGTTGATTAAAGAATTAAGAGGTTCTTTTTCTGCTTTTATGTGGCAATCTTTAGCCCGACTTTTCGGAGAAAACCTAAAGGTTGAATACAATGCTAAAGAAGAAGATAAAATGATTGAGCATATTGTCTTATTAATAGAACACGGACAATTATAACTTTATTAAACAGGAAAATAAAGGCAAAAGAAAAGCTGCTCATTTCTGAGCAGCTAAAAAACCAACTAACCTAAACCCTCTTTATGAGTATCAGTTCCGTAAAGAAATCCCTTACAAAACTAACGAAACAAAGATATGAATATCAAGTTAAAAAAACAAGTCTTTTAGATTAATGTTGTAAATTCCTTGATAAATAACTCTTTATAAGTTATAAACTATTCAAATCTTAGAATTAACAATCTCAAGTATCTTTGTTTCTAACTCTATTGTTTTTTTCTCTATATCTAAACCTTCTGCTAACAATTTACTTGCTAAATCTTTATCGTTAAGACTATCTGCATTTATTTTAACATTTAGGTAAGCTCCCATAACAGCAGAACGGGCAGCCAATGCTCCTACTCCTGCATCTGTAACCGAATTTGGATTACCTATTTCTGCCATTTTTTGAATAACATTCAAACTACTATAAGCTAATTTCATAACCTCCAAAGGAACTTTTGTTGCATATTCTGTTGCATCTTGAATGGCTTGAGTTCTAAAGACTTTTTCTTGATCTGTTGTTTTCGCTAAACCAAAAGCGTCCATTATTTTATTGAATGCATTGGTGTCTTCATCGACTAAGTTCAATAATTTATCCTTAATAACCTGTCCTTCCTCTGCAATATCGGAGAATTCCTCCCATCGCTCGTCCCAACCTCTTTTATGCGAAGATAAATTGGCCACCATTGTTGCTAAAGAAACTCCAAGAACACCCATATAAGCAGAAATAGAGCCTCCACCTGGTGCAGGAGATTCCGATGCTGTTTCGTCAGCAAAATCTATTAATGTCATATTAATTAACGGCTTATGCTCTTCCGATTCCAATAGATATTCTATAATGCGTTCTTCAGGAATAAAAGGTTTGAGCTCATCTAAGCCCAAAGATTTCACCGCAATCTTTATTAATTCTTTTTCGTCAATACCAACAGAGCGTTCTTGCTTTCTTAAGAAATATTTTGCAGCATCTAACAAGGCTTGTTTTGGCACTAAACCAACTAATTCAGAACCTGTTACACGAACGCCCCTAACTCTTGCTGCACGATCTACCTCGTCGAAGGCCTGATGAATAGACGTTATTGTAATATCTGTCAAATTCATAGAAATCTGTGCAATGCCATATTCTTCGATATACCAACCAATTGCTTTTGTACTTTTTAAAGTTCCTGGTATTCGTAACGGATTCCCATTCTTATCTAATACTGTTTTACCATTCTCTTTTTTTATTCTTCCAGCTTCTCTTACATCAAAAGCTATGGCATTAGCTCTTCTTGTCGAAGTTGTATTTAAATTAAAGTTATATGCTACTAAAAAATTACGAGCACTAACAGCTGTTGCTCCTGCTTTCTCATCAAAAACTGCAGGACCATAATCAGGTTTCCATTCTTCTTTTTTCAACTTATCCGACAAAGCTTCGTATTCACCACTTCTAACATAAGCTAAATTTCTTCGTTCTTCTGTTTTTGCTGCAAATTCGTAATTATAAACAGGTATAGACAATTCTTGCCCTACTCG
>Ga0256826_1001812_pt1 | contig 13220 bp, 11 predicted proteins | sample CV79metaG_FD_185975 | JGI IMG/M metagenome (GOLD analysis project Ga0256826, IMG submission 185975) | Hydrothermal vent microbial communities from East Pacific Rise, Pacific Ocean - CV79 | ecosystem: Environmental > Aquatic > Marine > Hydrothermal vents | place: Pacific Ocean: East Pacific Rise...
TCGTTATAAACTTATAAACTTTATATAAGGGCAATCTTCATAGATTGCCCTTGCTCTTCTAACTTATTAAGAGTGCAATTTCTTTAATCTCTTTTTTGCTACAGTAATAATATATTCATCTTCTGCCAAATCAAGCCACTTAAATTGTAATCCACTTTGAATTGTTCCATCTAAAATATCTCCTGATTTTCTAAATTTTAAATCAAGCCTTGCAATATCAAATCCACTGGTAGTCTGTGTAAATGATTCTAAACGACTGTTTTTTTTATTATTGCTAAAAAGATAACAATAGCTTTTTAATCCCAAACGCCCCACTCTTCCACGAAGCTGATGTAGGGTAGCCAAGCCTAAACGTTCTGCCCCAACAATAACAATAATAGTTAAACGAGGAAGTGAAATTCCTACTTCAACAACCGTCGTTGCCAAAAGAATATCTCCTTTATCTCGAAACTCCTCTAAAACTTTCTCTTTCTGTTTATCTTTTCCATGCGTAAGATAGACATTTTCAAACTTCTTTTCCCAAAAACCTCTTCCCTCTTCTAACGATTGATACGGAATCTCTTTACTCTCTTCTACCAAAGGATAGATAATTAAAACTTGATGTTCTTGTAATATTTCATCTTTTATAGAAAGCAATAAATCGGAAAAGTCTTCTTTACCAATAATAAATGTTTGTATGTCTTTTTCAAAAGGTGTAGAAGTAATCAAGCTTACATCAATCAACTCAGAATGCATCATCGCTTGAGTTCGAGGAATGGGTGTTGCAGAAAATTGCAAGAAATGAGGTTTTTCTTCTCCTTTTGCCATCATATTTTCAAGCATGGCACGCTGTTTTGTACCAAAGCGATGTTGCTCATCAACCATAACCAATGAAGCTTGGGGCATATCTTCTTTAAATAAAATAGCATGTGTCCCAATAATGAAATCTGCTTCTAAATAGTCTCCTCTACTCTTTCCTTGCATAAGTAATGCAACATTCATCTCTTTAGGAAGATGAAGCAACGCTTCTTCATAAATTTGAATCGCCAATAGAGATGTGGGTGCCATTAAAATACTTCGTTTAGGATAAGCAATAACTGCTGAAGCTAAAATAACCATTGTTTTTCCAGAACCTACATCTCCAATAATTAAACGTTTGCTAGCTTTTTTCTTTAAGGATAAATCATTTTTTACTTCATCAATAACACTCTTTTGCTCTAAGGTTAACTCAAAAGGAAGGTTCTTTAAAAAAACTTTTAAAGAACCATTTAGCTTATGAATAGCAGGAAAATCAGATTTTTTACCCTTAAGTTTCTTCATGTGGTTAAAAGCCTCGATAAACTTCAAAACCTCCTCATCATATCCTTCTATGTCTCTTATACTTTTGGGGTAATGTAAGCCCATAAGCAAATCTACTTCTCTTATATCTAAACCTTCACTCAAAAGCATCTTTTTATTAATGTAACATTCAATAAGCGAACGCATACTACTCTCTTTAATCGTGCAACTGTACTTAGGAATCAGCTCTCCAATGCGTTTTAAAGATTTTGCTTGATTCATCTGCAAAGTACCTCGATATTCTTCCACTCTACCTTGAATATAATGTTCTGAACCTACCGTATATAATTTATAGTGATAAGGTGTTACACGAAAAAGCATAGATGTTAAATATTGATTAAAAAAAGGAAGATAAAAAGAGATACGAAGTTTACCATTAAAGGAAGATGTCTCTTGAACTTTTGCTTTAAAAGTTTGTACTTTTCCAAGGAGAATTTTATCACTTAAAATAGTATTATTATAAGTAGATGGTAGTAGAAGAGCCAAATCTAACAATGAAACAATTTTTAATTTTTGAAACAATAATTTTGACTCTTGCATAACATTTTCCTTTTTAGTAAAAAAATATATTATACATAAAAGTTGATGTTAAATTCTAATAAATGTCAAATTGTAATATTTTAGATAGAATATGTTAAAATATTCAATTGTGATTAAAAAAATTATATTTTAAATAAATTATATTTAACTGTTTACTTTGGTAACGTATAAAAAATTTCAATATTTCATTTTTTAATGTGCGATTATTTTACCACTTTTTTGTCTAGAATAACAAAGAGATCATAAGAAAGGATTATTATTACAGCACTCGATCCAACAATAACTCCTTTATTATTTAATATTTTATATATTGAGGACAATCCTTTTGCTAGAGAAAAGACAGCACTTCTTCTAAAAAAGTCCTGTAGTAACCTTATTATTGCTGTTGATGGAGAAGATGGATTTAAAAAATTTCAAAATAACCATATAGATTTAATTATTACTGATTTAGATATTCCTAAATTAGATGGCATGCAAATGATAAAAAAAATACGAAAAATCAATAAAAATATTCCTATTATTATTATTTCTGCATACAATGAAATAGATACATTACATGAAAGTATCAATTATGGAGTTAAAGGTTTTTTACTCAAACCAATTAATATCCAACATCTCTATCAAAAAATTGATGAAGTAAAAAAAGCAATTAAGGAAATACCCTTTCAGCTTATTAATATTTTACATCCAGAAGAGGCTCTTTATAACTTTTTAAGCCCTCTAAAAGAGAGTATTGTTATTTTAATTAAAATTGAAGAGTTTAAGTATCTAAATAATTTTTTAACAAATAAAATTAGTAGAAAACTCCAAAAAACTTTTGCTAAAGAGTTGATGCAACACATGCCAAAAAGGTGTCAGTTTACTCAAGTTTATCTTTTAAATAATGGCGAATTTATCTTTGCAAAAAATTACTGTTCAACCCTACCCAATCAAAACCTCTATCAAGAAATACAAGACTTTCAAAATAGTGTCAATAATGCCAACATTAAAATTGGTCTTGTAGACTATACCCTATCTATTATAACCAGCTTAGCATACGGAAAAAATGCCTTAGAAAATGCAAAACGAGGTCTAGTTAAAATTTTGGAAACCAAAGAAGATTTTATTATTGCAAATGAACTTATCATACAAGAAAAAAATGATGCTTTACATAAACTTCAAACCTTTCAAATGCTTAAAAAAGCAATTGACTCATATAATATAGTCTCTTATTTTCAACCCATTGTTAACAACAAAACAAAAGAGATTGAAAAATATGAATCATTGGTACGCCTCATTGATGAACAAAAAAATATTATATCCCCATACTTTTTTTTGGATACAGCAAAAGAGGGGAAATATTACCAAAAAATTACATCCATAGTACTTCAAAACTCATTCCAAGCACTCTATGACACAAATATGAATATTTCGATTAACTTATCTGCCTTAGATATTGAGAAAAAAGAAACAAAAGAAGAATTTTTAACATTATTAAAAAAACACAAACAATATGCTTCACGTATTGTTGTTGAACTATTGGAAGATGAGAGTATTCATAATGTAGATACCATCAAGGAGTTTATGCAAACAATTAGAACATTTGGAGTTAAAATAGCCATTGATGACTTTGGTACAGGATTATCCAATTTTTCTCGTGTTCTTGACTACCAACCACATTTCATAAAAATTGATGGCACACTTATAAAAAATATCGAACATGATTCTTTTTCTAAACACATGGTCGAAACCATAGTAAGCTTTTCTAAAAAAGAGAATATTCAAACCATTGCAGAATATGTCGAAAATGAGAGTATATTTAATATTTTATGTGATTTGGGAGTTGATTATTCTCAAGGATACTATTTTGGAAAAGCGACCCGCTTATAAAAAATAGTTTTAAAAAGCAGAGAAAAACTCTACTTTTCTTTTTTAGCAGTAACAACTGAAAATGAAAGTTCAGCTATTTCTTTATGCTCTTTTATAAATTTATTTAAATCTTCAAGCTTTAACTGCTCTATTTTTCTGAGATTTTCAACAGTTGATCCCAAAGGGCGATTCGTATAATACTCTTGAAAAGCACGGCTTAAACGTTGAGAAAGTGTTTCATTTCTTAGTGGTTCAGAACCTACTAAAAATTGTTGTGAAGCAGTAAGCTCTTCTTGTGTCACACCTTTTTCTAAAAAAAGTTCAACAACTTCTTGAACTGATTTTACAGCCTCTTCTCCACTCTCTGTTTTTGTTTGTAAATAACCTGACATATAGGAGTGTGTTTTGTTGATAGAGAATCGACTATAGACCGAATAAACCAAACCTTTTTTGACACGAATCTCCTCCATCAAACGTGAACCAAATCCAGAACTTCCTAAAATAAATGAGGCTACTTGTGCCAAATATCTCTCTTTAGATTCATAAGTAAGATTAAAAGGAGAACCAAAATAGACATAGGCTTGTTCACTCTTTACATAAGTCTTTTTAACCTTTTTTTGAGCCAGAGGTTTAATACTTGCAATCGTCTTACTTTTAACATGAGGAAAAAGCTTTAAAACATCTTGAACCATCACACCTGCCTCTTCTTGAGTCAAGTTACCACCCATAACTACCATAAGATTTTCTAAACCCAAGTGCTCTGTAATATGTTTTTTAATATCATCAAGTGTAACAGATTTCACACTCTCAACTGTTCCCAAAGAAGGCTTTGCCAAAGGTGTATTTGGAAACAGCATACCTTTCATGGTTAAAGAAGAGATATAATCAAAATCACTCTCTTTTTGTTTTAAAGAACCAATGGTCTGTATTTTGATATTTTTCAGTGCATCTTCACTGTAATTTGGATTGAGAATCAACTCTTTAAGTAACTCAATTCCATAAGGGAATTCACTCTTTAGCGAACCCAAATCAATCACAAAAGTTTCTTTTCCCGCATGGCTTCCCAAAGAAATGGCTCGATTTTCGAGCTTGGTTGCAAAACCTGTACTTCCATCTTTCTTTGTTCCTTCGTTCAAAAGCTTTGCACCCAACTGAACCAAACCATCTTTGCTATCAGTCAAAGAGCCTGAATTTTGAAAAATTAACTGCATCGACACAATCGGTAAGTTATTATCTTCTTCAAATATAAATGGTATTTTTGTATTGTTCACTTCTAACTGGCTAAGATTAGCACCCATTAAAATTCCTTCTATCATTAGTATTAAAAATATTATTCTTTTCATTTTTTATTAAAATCTTTCTAAAATATCGTAAGCTGTATTTCGTTTTGCAGGATTCTCTCCTACATCTCGAATTAACTCTATCATCTCTTGCTGATTCATACTGTTTGCAGCACCCGCAGCCGAAACCACATTCTCTTCCATCATCGTTGAACCTAAATCATTGGCACCAAACTTCAATGCCATTTGACCAATATAACTTCCTTGAGTAACCCACGAACTTTGAATATTAGGAACATTGTCCAAAAATAAGCGAGCCACTGCCAAATAACGTAAATATTGATTGGGAGTTGTTTTAGTAATGGTTGGAAGCTCACGTTTAAGTTGTGTGTGGTCACTCTGATACGACCACATAATAAACGCTCGAAATCCACCTGTCTCATCTTGAAGCTGACGTACATAATCCCAATGCTCCACAATCTCACGAATCGTTTCAACCGTTCCATACATCATCGTAGCTGTTGACTTCACTCCAAGTTTATGAGCCTGTCGATGCACCTCCAACCATTGATCTTTGTCATGCTTTTTAGGAGCAATAATATCACGAACCCTATCAGAAAGTATCTCTGCCCCAGCACCAGGAATTGAACTTAAACCTTTTGCTTGAAGACGTGCTAAAACCTCTGAAATAGAAATCTTAGAACGATTGGCAATATAATCAATTTCAATAGATGAAAAGCCATGAATGGTTACTTGTGGATATTTCTTAGAAATATGCTCCACCAAATCTTCATACCACTCAATTTGAAGCTTTGGATGGACCCCACCCTGAAACAAAATTTGCGTTCCACCAATCGCGATGAGTTCATCTATTTTTTCATCAATCTCATCAAAAGTTAAAATATAAGCATCTTCTTTTTTCTCATGCGTATAAAAAGCACAAAACTTACAATCAACCCAACAAATATTGGTGTAGTTGATGTTTCTATCTACCACAAAAGTAGTTACACCTTTAGGATGCAACTTTTTTTTCATTTCAGAAGCCATACGACCAAGCGTCTTTAAATCAGCTTTTTCAATCAGCTCAACCGCTTCATCTATCGTCATTCTTTTGTTATTTAAGGCACTCATATTTCTCCTTAATATTTTCTATGCGATTATACTATCCTTAGGTTAAAATATGAGAAAAAATAAATATTTTTTTAATTTAACAAAAATTAGATGCTCTGCTAAACTAAAAAGCTTTATATTACTTGGATGAAAGTTTTATATTATCCAGTAAACCACCTGTAGCAATAAATATATCAACACTAATTATTTCATTATTGGGTTCAAGCTTCTGTAATTCAGCTTGAATATCTACTCTAAAATGTTCCCATTGATCCAACTCAGCATAACCCCAACCTCTTACATGTTCGACAGGAGAAGGATAATTTAGCCATATATTTCCATTTCCATAATCTTGTTTAAATGCTTTGACATTTCCATGATTAAAAAATGAATCCCAAATCATTCTTCTCATTCCTTGAGTAGTCGTTACAGAAACACCCACACTAAAATGAGCGACATGTCCATTTCTAGTACCATACCTATGCCACATAGGGTAATTGGGCACACCACCCATATCTACCTCTAGAATCTTTTCCTTTGTATTATTATGTAAGGGTAAAGAGTATGTTGAAATATTGTTAGTACTATTAATCCATTCAGGCACTAACACCAATGTTCCATTACTGTTAAATCCACCTTTTAAAGTCTGAGAAGGTGGAAAATTACCAGAACCATGCACCCACTCATTTGAAATACCATTTTCTGCATCTTCATATAGAGTTGATGTTATTGGAGAATCTACAACCTCAAATAAACTTTCCGATTCAAGAATAAAAGAATTTCTAAAAAAAACTCTTACTGCATATTCCCCTTCAGGAAGTTGATTAAAAATACTTGTTCCATCTCTTTGACCTTCAGTCCACTGCCATGCAAGAACATTTTTCCAAGCATTGGTAGTTCCTTTAGGATAGATAGCAATCCAATCTTTATCATCTTGTGACATATCAGAATAATCTACAATAATTTTTTCATTAATGGTATAACTATTTTTTGAGGTCGAAACTAAAGCCTCTCCTTCAATAGGATTTATACTAAAGGTATCAGAAGCTTCAGAAATAAAAGTATTTTTAAAAAATGCACGAACATCATAATCTCCTATCGGAAACGTACCTAAAGAGAGTGTTGTATTAACCGCCCCTGATACCCATTTCCATCGGATTACATTAGCCCAATCATTACTGCTACCAGTAGGATATACCCCTACCCAATCATGATTATCTCCTAACATATCAGTGAGGTTTACTTTTACTGTTTCATTACTTAAATATATCTCTTTTTTTGTTTCTATTGTTGTTGCAGACAATACATTAAAATAAATTAAGAGGAGTAAAATTGGATTTAATTTCATAAATTAAGCCTTTTAGTTAAATTATACTACTTTATGTTTAAAATTAACTAAAAATATTCTATTCTTTAATTAAAACTTATTTTTAAAAAGTAATTTATATATTTTATCTATTTCAACTTATACTCAAATAATAATCTAAAAAATCTATTCAGGCTTCTCTTTTGGTACTTCAATCTCTTCTGGTTCTTCAATATTTGCTGATTCTTCTTTACCAATAGCATCTAAAACAGCATTAATAAAACGAGGAGCTTTATCATCTGCCAAAGATTTTGCCAATTCGATTGCTTCATTAATAATAATTCGTTTGTCTGTACCTTCAATCATAATCTCGTAACCAGCCAAACGCATAATTGCTTTTTCTACCTTGCCAATTGATTGATAGTCCCAACCTTTTAGATGTTTTTGCACTTCCACATCAATGGTTAACAAATTATCAATTGTTCCTTTAAAAAGAGCGTTAGAAAAATCTCTCTGTTTATTACGAATTTTGTCTTCTTCTAAAATCTCATCTGAAAATTTTGCAATATTTTCATTTCCTAAATCATACGCGTATAGAAGTCCTACTACTGCTGTTCTTGCTTGATGTCTTGTTGCCATATTTTATATTACCTTTTTAAAAAATATATATAAAAATTCAATGCTTGAACTTTAATATTTATTTTACAGTTTGGTGCGATAGAAATTACCTACGCACCAATCGATTTTATGCCTCTAATGCAGAATAAAGATTCATCATTTCGATAAGTCCTGCCATCGCTTCGCCACCTTTGTTTCCTGCTTTTGTACCAGCACGCTCTATTGCTTGCTCAATGCTATTAACAGTTAAAACTCCATAAGTTACAGGCTTTCCATGTTTCATGGTTGCTGATGCCACACCTTTGGTTGCCTCTGCTGAAACGTAGTCAAAATGTGGTGTTGCACCACGAATAACTGCACCCAAACAACAAACAGCATCATATTTTCCTGAAGCCAAAGCTTTGTCCAGTGCAAAGGGAATTTCAAAAGCACCTGGAACTAAAATTAAATCTAAAGATTCTGCATCTCCACCGTGTCGTGCATAAACATCTTTGGCACCTTCTACCAACCTATCTGTAATAAAATGGTTAAACCGTGCGTTAATAATGGCTACTTTTTTACTCTTATCTACAGCTAAATTACCTTCTACTATGGTCATTTAATTCCTTCATTTTTTAATTTTAACTGATTATAACAAATTAAACTTACTCAACAATAGTTTGAATCGCTTCTATCTGTTTGAGCAGTACTTTGAGCTTATTTAACTCTATCATATTAGGTCCATCACTTAGTGCAATGCTTGGGTCAAAGTGGGTTTCAAAAAAGAATCCATCCACTCCCACGGCAGCAGCAGCCCGAGAAAGATAAGGAACTAACGCTGAGTCTCCGCCCGATGTTGCTCCACCAGAGGCGGGTTGTTGCACGGAATGTGTTGCATCAAAAATAACAGGAGCAAACTCTCTCATCTGTTTTAATCCTCTCATATCAACCACCAAGTTTCCATAACCAAAGGTTGAACCACGCTCGGTTAGCCACACATTGTATTTTTCTGCATTTTCATAGCTTACTTCGCCATCAAAACCACGGGTTTTTAAAACTTTTGCCACGGAATGTTCCATAGCTTGGGGTGCTAAGAATTGTCCTTTTTTGATATTGACAGTTGCCGATGTTTTGGCACACGCCACCAATAAATCGGTTTGACGACATAAAAAAGCAGGAATTTGAAGCACATCCACCACCTCTGCCACAGCTTGTGGTTGAGTATAATCATGAACATCGGTCAAAAGTTTATAGCCAAACTGCTCTTTAACTTCTTGTAGCATCTTTAACCCTTCATCAATCCCTGGACCTCGAAAGGAATCCAATGAAGTTCGGTTTGCTTTGTCAAAACTGGCTTTAAAATAAAAATCTTTAGTACAATCTTCATGATATTCTAAAAGAGATTCTGCAATCCTCATCACATTATCACGACTTTCTAATACACATGGACCAGCTATTAATTTCATTATTTTTCCTTCTTACTTTTCTTTAGACAGAGCCACCAACAACCCTGAAAGTATGACTAAAAGTATACCTAAAAATGTCGTAATTTTAGGTATAGGTTCGCCCAAAACCAAGTCAATAATTACAGCAAAAACAATACTTAAATAAGATATTGTTCCAACAATCCCTGCTTTGGTTAACTCATACGCCTTAGTCATAAGCAACTGAGACATGGTTGCAAAGATACCAATACCAATAACATACGCCCACTCCACTCCTTTTGGCATCACAAATTCAGCAAACATCCAATCAAAATCAGAAGAGTAGTTTACATAAGGTGTCATCAGCATTAAAACAAGCGGTGCAACTGTTCCCACACCCATAAAACTCATAACAATAGCTCGTGTATCATAATATTTTCGCAACTCTCGAATAGAAGTGTATGCCAATGCCGCACCAATTCCAGAGAAAATTCCTAAAATATCATATTTATCAAATTGCCATCCATCAGGTTGAGCCACCAAGACGATGCCTACAAAACCAAGTATAATCGCAAAGATTGCACCTTTAGCAAGCTTTTCATTCAAAAATAGATAGGCAAAAAGTGCCACAAAAAGAGGGGATGTTTTATTATAAGTAATGGCTTCTCCTAAAGAGATATGTGCCATGATATAGAAATATGCCAAGAGTGCAGAAAAGCCCATGAAGCCACGAAACAACAACAATAAAAACTTTCCACCTGTCTGTTTTAAGGGAACTTTATAGATGGATAAACCCACCAACACAACACCAAATACATTCCTAAAAAAAGTTATTTCAACAGGAGGTAAAACTTCACTCACAACTTTTGCCAATCCACCCATAAAAGCAAAAGTAAAAGAAGCTAAAATCATAAATAGAATGCCTCTATCCATTTTTAAAATATATTTTTTCAACAAAAACCTTCTATTTTTTTTGAAATTTTAACATAAAGCCCACGATAATCAACGTATAAATAAGAATATTTCCGTTAAAATATCCAAAAATTTTCATAAAAAGAGCATCTATGCCTAAAAAAACCTTTCTTCTCCTCTTTCTACTTCCTCTTCTTTTTCTTCAAACGCTAAATGCAAAAGAGTATACATGGAGTAAAAACCTAACCTTTTTAGGCTTTCTGAAGCGTCATCACATTCCCCAAAAAGTCTATTATGATTTGGATCATGATGATAAGGAACTTATTCAAGAGATTCGTTCAGGGCAGAGCTATACTCTTATCAGGAAAAAAGGGAAAGTTATACGTATCAATATCCCTGTTTCTGATGAACTAATGCTTCAAATAAAAAGACATAAAAAACACTATTCTGCAAAATACCTTCCTATCCCTTATGATATTGTTGAGCGAACCATCTCTATTCGTATCAAATATGGACTCAAAAAAGATTTACATAAAGCCACGCACTCTTGGTACTACGGAAAAGAGATTGAAGAAGTTTACTCAAAAGCACTTCCCTTAAAAAAGATGAAAAAAGGCGATAAAATCATTATGTTCTATACTCAAAAGTATAGAAATGGAAAAGTTTTTTCCAGTCCCAAAATACAAGCTTGTATGATTGAAATCAAGAAAAAACCCTATTATGGATTTTTATTAAATGATGAAAAATATTATGACTCTTTAGGGCGAAAATACAAACGAACCTACCACTCGAAATTTATACGTCCTGTTCCAAATTTTCGACGTATATCAAGTGGCTTTACACACCGACGATACCACCCTATTTTACACCGATACCGAGCCCACTTAGGCATTGACTATGCTGCTCGTTCAGGAAGTAGGATTATTGCTTCTGCCAAAGGTAAAGTTGTTTACAAAGGTTGGAAAGGGGGTTATGGTAGAGTCGTAGAGATTCAACATTCCAATGGAATCAAAACACTTTATGCTCACATGAGGGCTTTTGGAAGGGGCATTCATCGAGGTAAATATGTGGCTCAAGGTAGAACCATTGGATATGTAGGAACATCAGGACGAAGCACAGGACCGCACCTTCATTTTGGTCTCTATAAACATGGAAAACCTAAAAATCCTGCCCGTTATGTCCGAAAACAAACTGCAAAAGTTGTAAAAATAAAAGGGAAATCGTATAAAAAATTACGTCAATTGGTACGAAAATTTAGACCACAATTTAAAGAAGCAAAGCGAAAAATCATTGTTAAACAAAAAAGTGTGGATTGTTTAAATTGTGTGAAGAAACTAAAGCCTAGAAATTAATTTTCTAGGACTTTGTTTTTAACATGAGTCATGTATTTGATTTTTAAATTTTTTAATAAATCTTTAAATTCACTTCGATACATTTTTTCCGTTAATAATTCTTTAATTTCTTCTTTTACCTCTTCAAACTTTTTAGTTTCATATTTCTCTAAATATACAATATGATAACCCAATGTTGTTTTGAATACTTTATGATTAATACTATTCTCTTTTAAAGAAAATGCCTCTTTACCAAAAGGATAAGCCATTGTATGATAACGAATAAAACCTATCTCTCCCCCTCGACCAGCTCGTGGATGTTGAGAATATTTTTTTGCTAATCGTTCAAATGTTTCTTTTAAAGTACTTTTATCTTCTAATTCTAATTCTTTAATTAATTTTTTAATCTTTGTTTTAGACTTATGTACAATTGTTTTAACTTTTACTTGCGTATATTTCTCTTTTAAATTTTCACTATAATATTTCTTTATTTCTTTATTATCTACTTGAATATTTTTTCTAAAATCTTTTAAATAAAGACGAATTAAAATATCTTTCTTTGCTTCATCAAGTAATTTTTCAAACTCTTTCTCTTCTTCAATATTGTCTTGTTTTGCTTCATTAAGAATATAAAGCCGACTTGAAAGATTTTCAATAATTTTTGATTTAAATTTTTCATCAATTTCACTATATTTTTTAGCTCCAAATTTTAAAGCAAAAACTTTTTCAACATCACTTTTATAAAGAAACTCTGTTCCAATCTTAGAAACTATTTTATTTGCAAAAAGATTTATATTTAGTCCTAAAATGCATATAATTATTAAATTTTTTTTCATACTATTATTCCTTCTATTTCTTCTAAAGTCTCTATAAAAATAGAGACTTCATTCTAACAATTTATTAATTTTTAATACAACGAACAGTGGTTCCAGAACTAATTCCTTGAGTATAGATTCGAGTATATGTAGTATTCGTAGCTATGTTCAATCCACTATTTGGAGTACTACTTCTATAATATCCATAACTACCACTATAACTGGTACTGGTTATTCCCATAGTTTCTGCTCTGTAACCTGGCTTTGTTAATCTTAATGCACCATTTAATGCACCAATAGTTGTATTCTCACTCCATGATGTTCTCTCTAGATCCAGCTCTCCACCTGTTCCTGCAGTTGGAAGTCGGTATCCAGCAGGACAAACATTATTTTCACTTGCTTCATTTGCCCATAGAGTGTTATCTCCACTCTCTCGCCAATCATTTGCCGCAATAAATAAAGCATCAATTGGATTATCTGATTGTACTTCTGTTGTACTTGTTAAGGATTCTCCCGTAGCACTACTTATCCAATTTATAAGCTCATGACCATCTGCTTTTCGTCCCCATTGGAACAGTGAACCATACGCGTTGTAATCTTCTCCTGTTTTTGCTTGTTGTACTAAGTTAAATACTGAACTATCAAGTTTTGAATAGTTTGAACCCAAATTATTATTTAACCATGTTCGTCCAGTTGTCTCATTTAATACTGGAAAATAGACAAATTTATGAGTATCTGTT
>Ga0256826_1001813_pt1 | contig 13218 bp, 11 predicted proteins | sample CV79metaG_FD_185975 | JGI IMG/M metagenome (GOLD analysis project Ga0256826, IMG submission 185975) | Hydrothermal vent microbial communities from East Pacific Rise, Pacific Ocean - CV79 | ecosystem: Environmental > Aquatic > Marine > Hydrothermal vents | place: Pacific Ocean: East Pacific Rise...
CTTTATTACTCAAATCAGTACCACAGGCTTCACATTCACAAACGCTATAAACCTCTATTTTATCAGGGGTAGGAACTTGTTCAAGGGTTTTTCCTTTGTGTCCCTTGACTCCTCCCCTTTTTACTTTCCTCGTTCCCATCTGTCCTCGGTGGGAATGGATATAGAAACTAAATATGCAAAATAAATTAATATATGTATTCCCACGCAGGAGCGATAGGAACGAGAGAAAGCTCAAATTTGGATTGTTTAAGAGGTGATGTTCGGTGTTACTGAACCTACTTCACCACCAAATTCACCATCTTCTTAGGAACTAAAATCTCTTTAACAACATTTTTACCCTCTAACCATTTAGGAATACTCGCTTTAGCCATGGCAATAATATCCTCTTTAGAAGCCCCTGCATCTACCTCTATTTCTGCTCTTCTTTTTCCATTTACAGCAACACCTAAAGTAATGGTATCTTGAACAAACACCTCGTCTAAAATTTCTATTTTACCACCTGTTAAGTTTTTAGATTCAAATAATACTTCACTAAGTTCTGCACAAATATGTGGAGTAATTGGCTCTAGTAAATGGGTAATTATATAGAGTCCTTCTGTCCAAACTTGTTCATTTTGTTGCTTATCTAAGGCATTTAAAGCTTCCATACACCCTGCAATCAAGGTATTAAATGCAAATGTTTTTTCATAAACATCAATAGAGCGTTTTAGAGCTTCGTATACTTTTACTCTTGCTATCTTCTCCTCTTTAGTCAAAGAGCTTTGGTCAATAGTTGGCATCGTATTTAAAGTTACTTTTGATTTACGGTCATAAAGCTTTTTAATAAATCTAAACGCACCCTCAACAGCTGAATCGTTCCACTCCAACTCTTTTTGTGGTGGGGCTGCGAAAAGGGTAAAGAGTCTAGCTGTGTCTGCTCCGTACTTCTCGATTAAAGAATCTGGGTCAATGGTGTTTCCCTTTGATTTAGACATTTTAGAACCATCCATAAGTACCATTCCTTGGGTTAGCAAGTTTTCAAATGGCTCTTTTAAATTCTCTATAAAGCCTAAGTCTCTTAATGCTTTAGTAAAGAAACGTGCATAAAGTAAGTGTAAAATAGCGTGTTCAATTCCTCCGATGTATTGGTCTACACCTAGCCAATAGTTTACATCTTCTTTATCAATTCCACACGTTTCCCATTTACTTGGATGGGTTGCAAAACGGAACTGATACCAAGATGACTGCACAAAAGTATCTAAGGTATCGGTTTCACGCGAAGCATCTGCTCCACATTTTGGACAAGCACAGTTTGACCACGTTGGGTGGTTCTCTAGTGGATTTCCTTCTCCTGTAATCTCTACATCTTCAGGAAGTGCTATTGGTAGGTTTTCTACTTTTTCAGGCACTAGTCCACAAGCATCACAATGAACAAAAGGAATTGGAGCTCCCCAGTAACGTTGACGGCTGATTCCCCAATTTCTTAGCTTGTAGTTGGTTGTTCCTTTTCCTAAATCCTTCTCTTCAAAAAGTTTAATGATGGCTGATTTGGCTTCGGTGTTTTTCATACCGTTGAACTCTTGGGAATTTATTAATTTTCCCTCTCCTGTGTAGGCTTTGTTCACAGCTGTTGCCTCCGATTCCGAATCTCCACTAATTACATATTTTAAAGGTAAATTATATTTCGTTGCAAATTCAAAGTCACGCTCGTCATGGGTTGGTACAGACATAACAGCTCCACCACCATACGATGCAAGTACAAAATTTGCAGTCCAAACAGGTGTCTCTTCGCCTGTTAGTGGATGGATTACGGTAATTCCTAAATCATAACCCTCTTTCTCGGCTTTTGCTCTTTCAACTTCGGTCATGTTTCCCATAGCTGTAATTTTTTCAGCTACATCAGCATCTAAAAGTTCATTTTTAATCAATGCTTTTACAATTGGGTGTTCTGGTGCTAAAGCCGTATAGGTTACGCCATAAACGGTATCGGGTCGTGTTGTAAAGACTTCAAACCCTTCAAATTTATTCTCTAATTTCTCTTTTGATACGTCTGAAAATTTAAAAGAGAACTCTAAACCTTGTGATTTTCCAATCCAGTTGCTCTGCATAGATTGAACTTGTGAAGGCCATTTACCATCAAGAAGTTTTAAATCATCCAATAATTCATCAGAGTATTTTTTAATATCCAAGTAGTAACCAGGCATCTCTTTTAGCTCTACTTCATTGTCACAACGCCAACAACAGCCCTCTTCTACCTGTTCATTTGCCAAAACAGTATGACACTCTTCACACCAATTCACAGTGGTAGATTCACGGTAAAGAAGCTTCTCTTCAAACATTTTAATAATGAACTCTTGCTCCCACTTGGTATACAGCTCATCACAGGTTGCAAATTCACGTGTTTGAGAGAACGAAAGCCCCAAAGCATTCAACTCTTTTCGCATATAGGCAATGTTTGAGTACGTCCAATCTTTTGGATGTCTACCATGTTTTATTGCTGCGTTTTCTGCTGGCATACCAAAAGCATCCCAACCAATTGGATGAAGTACATTATAATTTTGTTTTCTATAATATCGTGCCATTGCATCGCCAATACTATAGTTTCTTACGTGACCCATATGTAAACGTCCACTTGGAAAAGGGAACATACTTAAAATATATTTTTTATCTAAACTTTTATCATCTTTTGGTTCAAATGCTTGTTGCTCACTCCATTTTGTTTGCCATTTTGTCTCTATCTCTTTTGGATTATAACCCATTTTTGTTACTCCACCGTGTTAAATTGTAGGAATTATATCAGATGCTCAATTAGAAGATGATGGTGTTAATTTTATTACTACAAAGAACAATAAAAAGTATAAAGAAACAGATAAATTGCTTTAAGATTAATGAAATAACATAAATATAACTTATCAATACATTCTCTATTTTATTAATACTTATCTCATACGCAACCTATTATAATACAACGAAAAATAACTTTTGGAAAAATAAATGACCCTACCTAAAATCCCTCTACTTCTCTCTTCTCTCCTTTTGATTACTGCCTGTAGCACAAAAAAAGATATTGATATACCCGATACCAATACAACAAACCCACTTGTGGCAGTAATCCAAACGGACAATCCTCCTCCAAAAAAAGAACCTATTAAAGAAACCCTTCAAGAACTAAGTGGTGACTTTGCAGGAAATTACAAATTAACAGAGTTTATTGACTACATGCACAATTACCATGAATTTACTTATAAAGAACTCTATGCACTCTTTTCACAAGCACAAGATACAAATCAAATCGTTGAACCTTGTAAAGTACGTAATGCTAACGGAAGTTGTGTCGTACAAATCCGAAAAGGTAAATGGGACAGGTACAAAGCAATGTTTGTCTACGAACGAAATATTCAAAGAGGTGTGAACTTTTGGAATGAACATGAAGAGACACTCAATAGAGCCTATGAAACTTATGGAGTACCCCCTGAATACATTGTAGGGATTATTGGTATAGAGACAGCCTATGGTGTAAACTTTGGAAAGAAAAAAGTTATTGATGTACTAACCTCTAAGTCAATGTTGGGCAATAGAAGAGAAGATTTTTATACTAAACAGCTTGAAAAATTCTTAATTATGACCCGTCAAGCTGGGCTTACTGCTTCTGAACTGATGGGTTCAAATGCAGGAGCTATGGGCTATGGTCAATTTATTGCCTCTTCTTATTTAGATTTTGCTGTTGATTTTAATAATGATGGAGTCACTGATTTATGGAATGCCCAAGATGCTATTGGTTCAGTTGCAAACTATTTTTCTAGAAATGGATGGAACTCTTCTATAAGCCAAATAGCTGTACGAGCAAGATATAAAGGAAATCGTTTTAAACGTCTGAAAACAGGTTATAAAACTAAATATTCTCAATACAAATTAAAGAAAAAATATAAAATCAAACCAAGAACAAAACTTTACTATAAAGGACCCGTATCACTTATTAAACTGCATAGAGCATCCTATGATGAACTTTGGTTTGGTACGCATAACTTTAGGGTAATTACGACCTATAATCACAGTACCTTTTATGGAATGGCTGTTCATGTTTTAGGACAAACGGTAAAACAACGTAGAAACGGTTACTAAAAAAATGTAATGGTCGAAAACTCGACCATTAAAACTCTTCTTTTGTTTTAGCACTCTCGACTATAGAGATTATTAGTGTGTAGACATTTGCAATAATAGCACCTATAACCAATCCATAAATAAGCCCTAAATGGTCTTGGGTATTATTACCAAATTGATAGATAAAAAATGCAGGTAGTAGATGCAAATCAGCAACTAATGAGCCTGCCAAAAGTTCAGCAGAAAATAGATTCCGTACACCCATCTTTAATACACTAGAGATAAGATTAATACTCGATGCTGCAAACAGTGCAATAACAGAATGTTCAAAAATAAAAGAGACTGATGTAGTAAGACTCATCAGTGTAAAAAAGATATAAAAAACTTTTCCCCAATTCAAAATAGTACTCCTTGGGATTTAAAATGAGATAGGATGCATTAAATGCACCCTACATTGTACCTTGTTCGTACATAGCACGTTGTTTGTCTCGCTCTTTTTGACGTTTTAATGCTTTTGCCTCTTTTTCTCTGAAATCAGCAACAGAGAAGTTGAGCCACATCAAAATAGGAGAGGCTACAAAGATTGAAGAGTATGTACCCACAATCACACCCACTAGCAGTGTAAATGAGAATCCAGAGATAATCTCTCCACCTAACAGATAAAGGGTTAAAACAACAAAAAAGGTTGTTAAAGAGGTTAGTGTAGTACGTGATAACGTTCGTGTAACCGACTCGTTAATAATATTTTCCATTTTTGGAGATTTTATATTCCGAACTCCCTCTCGAATACGGTCAAAGACAATAACGGTATCGTTTAGAGAATATCCTAAAATAGTTAAAATCGCTGCTAAAATAGGCAAATTTACCTCTACTTGAAACAGAGCTAACATTCCCATTGCAATGGTAACATCGTGAACCAATGCCACAACCGATGACATTGCAAAACGCCACTCGAATCTAAACGATAGATAGAGTAAAATTCCTATAATAGAGAGAAGCATTGCCATTAAACCTTTGGTTTTAAGCTCTTCTCCTACCGAAGGACCAACCAAGTCTACACGTCGAATTTCAAATGCTCCTGTCGAAGCCAACATCTTTTGAACTTCAACTTTTGCTCCACCTTTTACAGATTTTGATGCTTGCTTGGTTCGAATAACAATTTCGGAATCTGTTCCAAACGAAGTAACGGTTGCACCTGCATAGTTTTTATGCCCAGAGACAATGTCTCTTACTTTGTCTATGGGTGCGACACCTTCATATTTTATTTGAATAATTGTTCCACCAGCAAAATCAATACCATAGTTTAAACCCTTGGTAAAAAGAAGCCCCAAAGAGAGCGTAATTAAAATAACAGAAAAAACACCAAATTTTTTGGCATTTTCCATAAAGTTTATAGATTTTTTATACTTAAAAACTTCCATTACTTAACTCCTTTTTGACTAATATCTTTTCTAATTCCAAACCAAAAATTTAATTTGTTTTTATTTATTTTTGGAATAATCCACTGATAAATACCATGTGTTCCAAGAATAGCTGTTAACATTGAAGCCAAAATACCAATACTAATGGTTAACGAGAATCCTTTAATCGGTCCTGTTCCATAAGCAAAAAGCACCACAGCTGCAATAAGCGTAGTAATGTTCGCATCCCAAATAGCTGTAAAGGCATTGTTGTATCCCTGCTCTATCGCTTTGGTTAATGAAGCCCCTTCATGTAAAAGCTCTCGAATACGTTCCGTAATAATAACGTTTGCATCGACAGCCATACCAACGGTCAGTACAATACCTGCCATACCTGGAAGCGTTAACGTTGCCTCAAACATTGACATAACAGCTAAAATAAGGAAAAGGTTTGCAATTAATGCCAAGTTTGCAACAAGACCTGCCATACCATAATAGAGAACCATAAAGATAATTACAGCTAAGAACCCAACAATAAGAGCAATTAAACTTGCTTTAATATTGTCTGCACCAAGACTAGGTCCTATACTTCGTTGACTCTCTACTTCTACAGGAGCAAGTAATGCACCCGAACGTAATGCAATAGCAACGTCATGTGCCTCTTGGGGAGTAAATGAACCTGTAATTTGAACCTGTCCTCCACCAATTCTTTGTACAATATTTGGAGCAGTATAGACCTTTCCATCAAGAACAACAGCCATACGTTTACCTACAGATTTTTCTGTAAAATCTGCAAATATTTTAGCTCCTTGTCCATTTAATGAAAAGTTAATTAGTGGTCGTGTCCCTTTCTGTTCAAAACCTACTTTAGCATCGGTTAACATTGAACCGTCTAAAATAGGAATAGAATAGAGCAGATATTTTCGTCCATCATCAGCAACATCATCTAAAATAATGTCTCCAAACTGTTTTGCTTCTGCTTCAGTCATGTTATAAACACGATTGGCTCGGTCTTCATCTACAGCCATCATCTGTAAGTGGGCTGCTTTTGCAATAAGTGATTTAATTCTATCTTCATCTTCTTGCGTTTTAATACCTGGAACTTCTACTAAAATTCTATCTGAACCTTGTTTTGCAACCGTTGGTTCAGCCAAACCAAACATGTTTAGACGATTTCTAATCGTATCAACAGCTTGATCAATCGCATTTTGTTCTGTTAAAGCAGATAGTTCAGGCGAAAGAGACATCTCATAAAGTAAATCACTCTTTTTAATAGTAACCTCTTTAAACTCATCTACTAACATAGCATTTACTTTGGCTTTATCTTCTGGGTCAAGAAGTTCAAAAACTACTTTTCCATCATCTATCTTTAAATCTTCAACAACTATATCTTCATCTTCAAGATTATACTTAACTGTTGTTCCAATAGATTTTATTTTTGACTCCAAAGCTACTTCTGTCTTGACAGATAGTAACATGTGAAGCCCACCTTGTAGGTCAAGCCCCAAGGTAATTTTTTTGCCCTCTTCGCTCTGCGTTAGTGATGGAATTGAAAACACAATTCCAAAAAGAAATGCAAAAGCAAAAAGAACAACTCTATAATTTAGTTTTCCCATCTATTTATGCATCTACCTTTCTGCTAATAAAACTTCTATCTAATTTAACAATTGTCGTATCGTTCAGTTTGATTTTGATAAAATCCTCTTCAACTCTTACTATCTCAGCATAGAGACCACCAGTTGTTAATAGTTTATCGCCTTTTTCAAGTGCTTCTAACATCTTTGCGTGCTCTTTTTGTTGTTTCTGTTGAGGTCTAATAATTAAAAAATAGAAAATACCGAATAAAAAAATAAGTGGTAGAAATTGTCCTGCTGCTTCCATAAGGAATCCTTTGCGTGTAGTTATAAAAATAAGCCGATATTTTAGCATTAACAAGATAACAATGGGCTTTTTCATTGCTTTTTTAAGTTCTGCTTCAATTTACCTAGATTGGGCAGGTTTTATTAATCCCTTCATCAATACTGTTCTTGGACTTTTAGCACTCTATCTTTGGTTTATAGCCGATAAAATATCGTGGGTTTGGAGTGGATTTTTTGTAGGTTTACTGTGGTTTTGGTGGATGGGAATTAGTTTCATCCATTATCAAATGCCATGGGCTATCCCTTTTGTTGTGGTCGGAGTCTCTTCTATTTATGCTTCCTTTTTCTATTTGGCTATCTCTTTGGTCGAACTTACAGAGAAATATATAAAGCTTCATCATCTTTTTGGAAAAGCGTTCATTCTTCTAGTTCTCTCCTACATTCATCCTCTTGGTTTTGATTGGTTCAAACCCGAATTGATGTTTACCAACAGCTATTTGGGCATAGAAAAATGGCAATTTGCTTTAGTTCTTCTCTCATTCTCTTTAGCCATTCATAAGAAGAAAATACTCTTTTTAATCCTTATTCTAGGAGCATACCCCTACAGTTCACATTTTCAAACAGAGTCTGTCCTAAATAGTAATATTAAACTTGTTAGTACCTTTACCCATGTTGAAAACAAGTGGATTCCAGAGTTAAAACAACAGCATATTGATGACGTTTTTATCAAAATTCAAGAAGCAATTAGAGAAAAGAAAGAGATTGTTGTTTTTCCAGAGTCTGTTTTTGCACTCTATCTTAATAAAGAAGAGAACCTTATCTCTGCTCTAAAAAATTATTCAAAACAGATTACTATTGTTACAGGTGGACTTTATAATGATGACACTGTTCCTAGAAACTCCAGCTATATTTTTAAAAATGGAGAGTATACCGTAGCAAACAAAGTGGTACTTGTCCCTTTTGGCGAGCAGAATCCTCTACCTAAATGGATGGGAAAATGGATAAATAAAATCTTTTTTGATGGAGCACCCGATTATGTTGGAGCTGAAGATTTTACAGATTATACGATTCAAAATACACGCTATAGAAATGCTATCTGTTTTGAGGCAACATCAGAAAAACTTTATGAAGGAAAACCAAAGAAGATGATAGTTCTTTCAAACAATGGTTGGCTTGTCCCCTCTATAGAGCCTATTCAACAAAAAATACTTCTGCAATACTACAGCAAGAAGTATGGAACAACCATCTACCATTCAATCAATATGTCAAAATCATATATTGTTCATCAAGGGAAGGTTCGTTATGAATAAGTATAAAAATTTTTACCTAGCTCCACTCTCTGCCTATCAATATGTCTCTCGTCTATTACCTGGGTCGTGCCGTTACTACCCAACCTGTTCAGAGTACGCCAAATGGCACTTTGAACTCAACAGAGCCGACAAAGCCTTTATTCAAAGTGGTCTTAGAATTTTACGTTGCAATCAACTTTTTATAGGAGGAATTGACTACCCCGTTATAACCTACACCCCACCTAAATTAATGAACCTATGCCAAAAACAAAGAGCCATTAAATATTGGTTCTTCCCTAAAAAAGAGAATCTGTTTTATGTGATTAAGGATTATGATGCGTATTGAGTTAGTACAAGTAGCCTATAGGTAAACCTCATCGACAAAATCAATTTTGAATGTAGGAATATCGGCAACGGTGTAGGGTGCTGTTTTCTAACGCACCTTCGGTTTATATAAATAAAATGCTTATTTCTTTAATAATATTTTCAATAAGCCTTTCGGCAGATATTCTCTTTTTTTGCCGATTTTATTTTGTGGTGCGTTGAAAACAGCACCCTACGAATGCCATTTAAATTTAAAGAGATTGGTTTATTTTTTCACTATCTCTTTATGAACCAAGGTAGTTAACCCCACAAGTTTCCAGCCTTGAAGACCCTCTCGGTAGTAGTGGATTTTATTAGCAGGGTAACCATGTTTTAGTAAACTTGGAACAAAGTGGGTGGCTTGAGCACACCAGACACCATTATCAAAAATTGCTAAATCTTTTGCTTTTGAAAAATCCCAAGAGCCATCCTTTTTAATCTTCATACCTAAAATTCTAAAAATTATACCCATCTTTTTTTTACTTGCACCTTCGACAACTGAAAAAGGAAGATTAATAGCAGAAGGGATAGTCTCTAGTTCAAACCAACTCTTTAATCGTGTATCAACCAAAATACCCGTATGAGAAGCAATTTTTGTATTAATAAATTTAATAAGTTCTACTTCCCCTATATTTTTAATATCTTTATCAATTTTTGTGGGCTGTATACAAAAAGGAGGACACTCTCGTGACGTTTTTGTAAAATCATCCGTTAATACATTCCCCACATCTTGAATCCGTTCAATCTTTACTTCTTGTCCTGAATCACTTGTAATAATGTGCGATAGCTTTGTTGTTATTCCTACTAAATAGTTATCTTTTTTAGGAGTTTGTGCCAAAACCAACCCTGTTAACAATGAGATTATAAGTACTTTTTTCATCCAATCTTCCTTCTATGATTTCTTATTTGTTTTAAATAAATTTTATTATACTATTTTTAAAGTAAAATATCTTGATAGCTACCAAAATATTCTATCTATTTCAATCATCTATTAATCATACTTGTGGCAAAATACTTCACTAAGTAAAACAGCAAGGAAATAAGACCATGGCAATCACTATCAATGCACCATTAGATATGCATCTGCACTTAAGAGATGCAGAGATGCTTAACACCGTAGCTCCCCTAAGTTCGCATACTTTTTCGGGTGCAATCATTATGCCAAATTTAGTACCACCCGTAAGTACAAAAAAGGAACTTTTAGCCTATAAAGAACGTATCAATCAAGCCTCTCAATCCAATACATTTACTCCTTACATGACCCTTTTTTTTAAACCAACCTATACTAAAGAATTTTTAGAATCTGTAAAAGATGAACTCACTGCAATTAAACTTTATCCTGCTGGAATTACCACTAATTCAGAAGGTGGAGTGAGTGGTTTTGATGTAGATGAACTACGAGAGACACTTGACGCGATGAGTGAATTAGAGATTCCTCTTTGTATTCATGGAGAAACCAATGGTTTTGTTATGGACAGAGAGGCTGAATTTGTCTCTATTTATGAGATGTTGGCAACCAATTTTCCTAAATTAACCATTATTATGGAGCATATTACAACCAAAGAGAGTGTTGAAGCGTTGGATAAGTTTGAAAACTTATACGCGACAATTACCTTGCATCATTTATTGATTACCCTTGACGATGTTGCAGGTGGAATGTTGCAACCTCATCTATTTTGTAAACCTATTGCAAAACGTCCAGAGGACAGAGAAGCACTTAGAAAAGTCGCGTTAGCAGGACATCCAAAAGTGATGTTTGGTTCAGACTCTGCACCACACCCACAACATGCAAAAGAGTCTTGTGGTTGTGCAGCAGGTGTCTTTACAGCTCCTATTGCGTTGCAAGTATTGACCGAACTGTTTATGGAGCATTCAACTCTAGAGAAATTACAAGATTTTGTCTCGAATAATGCACAAAACATCTATAAAAATATTAAAGTTACTCAGAAATGCATCTCTTTGGAGAAAAAACCTTTTATTGTTCCCCATAAATACGGTTCTGTCGTTCCAATGTATGCAGGAGAGACATTAGCCTATACCATTATAAATATTGAAAGCTAGACGATGATTATTAACAATATGAAAACACTTATAGAAGGTCACAGCGACTTTAAATCAGTTAAATTTAAAAATAATAAAGAACGATTTAAACATTTAGTCGAAGAGGGGCAAGACCCAAAGGCTCTTTTTATTGGATGCAGTGACTCCCGTGTGATGCCTGCTCTTATTACCAACTCTAAACCTGGCGATTTATTTATTGCAAGAAACATCGGAAACTTTGTTGCTCCTTTTAACCCCAGTCAAGATTATCATGCAACAGCTTCGGCTATAGAATATGCTGTTTCTGTTTTAGAAGTAACCGATGTTATTGTCTGTGGGCATTCAGAGTGTGGAGCGATTGCTGCTCTGTATAAAGATATTAAACCTTCTGATGAAAACTTGCACACCATCAAATGGCTAGAACTTGGAGAGAGTGCTAAACGTTCTGCTCTACTCTCGATGAAAGGAAAACCCCAAGAAGAGATTTTACACTATACCGAAAAAGTATCGGTTATTTTTCAACTTGAAAATCTTCTTACCTACCCTGCTGTCAAAAGACGTATAGCAGAGGGTTCTCTCTTTTTACATGGTTGGCACTATGATTTAAAAAATGGAAAAATTGAATACTATGATGAAGAGCTGTATGAGTTTAAAGAGTTAAGTGAAAAATAAGGAAAAAATAATGATTGCAAACAGTATAGAAGAGTTAATAGGGAATACACCATTAGTAAGATTAAATAAGCTTTCTAAACTTTCAGGAGCGACTATCTTAGCAAAGTGTGAGTTTATGAACCCAACCTCATCGGTCAAAGATAGAATTGCTATGAATATGGTTAACAGAGCCTTAGAATCGGGAGCTATTAATCAAGATTCCACCATTATTGAACCAACATCAGGAAACACAGGTGTAGGGTTGGCGGCTGTCTGTGCATCAAAATCACTAAAGCTTATATTAACCATGCCAGAGTCGATGAGTATTGAACGAAGAAAACTCTTAACTCACTTGGGTGCAGAGATTGTACTTACCCCTGCATCAGAAGGAATGTCTGGTGCAATAAACCGAGCAGAAACGTTAGCTATAGAGCGAAATGGTTTTGTTTTACAACAATTTAACAATCAAGACAACCCTGCCATTCATAAAGAGACCACAGCCGTGGAAATTTTAAAAGATACCAACAATACGGTTGACTATTTTGTAGCGTCTGTAGGAACAGGTGGCACGCTAACAGGTACGTCCGAAGCTTTAAAAGAAGCAATTCCTCATCTAAAAGCTGTTGCCGTAGAGCCTTCTACCTCGCCTGTACTCTCTGGAGGATTGGGTGGACCTCATAAAATTCAAGGCATCGGTGCAGGATTTGTACCAAGTATTTTAAATACCGATATTTATGATGAAGTGATTAAAGTTTCGGATGAACGAGCATTTAAAAGAGCTAAAGATTTAGCAAAAACAGAAGGCTTACTTGTAGGAATTTCATCAGGTGCAAATGTTTGTGCAACCTTTGAAGTAGCCTCTCGTCCTGAAAACAGAGGTAAAGTATTTGTAACCATTTTGTGTGATACAGCAGAGCGTTATCTTTCAACAGAACTCTTTGATAGTTAAACAATTTTATGAATAATTTACTGTTTGAAACAATTAAAATAGAGAATGGTAAAATAGAGAATATTGAGTGGCATAACAAACGATGTAATAAAAGTCGAACAGAACTTTTTAATGCAAAAGCCCTATTAAATTTAGAGACTTTTATTACGCCACCTCCAACAGGTCTTTATCGTTGTCGTGTTACCTATAAGCAAGATATTCATTCCATAGAATACATCCCCTATACTCCTAGAATTTTTAACGAATTTACTATTATCAAAAGTCAAATTGACTATGCCTATAAATATGATAATAGAGAGGAGTTAAATCATTTACAGAAGCCCTACACAAGTGAAATTATTATCGAAAAAGATGGATTTCTTACCGATACAAGCATTGCCAACATTGCTTTTTATAATGGTCAAGAGTGGTTGACACCAAAAACACCTCTATTAGAAGGAACAATGAGGGCGAAACTACTCCATAACAGCCGTTTAACCCAAAAAAATATAAAAAAAGAAGAGTTACAAAACTTTTCACATTTTGCTTTAATGAATGCTATGATAGGATTCCAAATTCAAAAAAATGTTAACATACACGAAGATGTC
>Ga0256826_1001814_pt1 | contig 13214 bp, 9 predicted proteins | sample CV79metaG_FD_185975 | JGI IMG/M metagenome (GOLD analysis project Ga0256826, IMG submission 185975) | Hydrothermal vent microbial communities from East Pacific Rise, Pacific Ocean - CV79 | ecosystem: Environmental > Aquatic > Marine > Hydrothermal vents | place: Pacific Ocean: East Pacific Rise...
TGACTGTTGGTTTTACCTTCTTACTGATGAAACTCTTTGGTATAGGCAGTAACATTATGTCACTTGGAGGTATTGCTATAGCCATCGGTGCGATGGTTGATGCTTCCATTGTTATGATAGAAAATGCCCACAAAATGCTCCATAAATTTGAACATAAAAACGAGAGAATGCCAACTGATAAAGAGCGTATTGAAATTATATTAAAATCTTCTCAACTTGTCGGACGTCCTATATTTTTCGCGCTCGCACTTATAGTTGTTTCATTTTTACCTATTTTTGCACTTAGTGGACAAGAGGGTCTTTTATTTACTCCTCTTGCGTTTACCAAAACATTTGCTATGGCAGCGGGGGCACTTCTAAGTATCACACTTGTTCCTGCACTTATGGTTTTTTTAATCAAGGGAAGAATTTTAGCTGAAAATAAAAATCCACTCAACAGATTTTTTATCTGGCTCTATCACCCTATTATAGTTTATGGATTAAAAGCAAAGTACCTTGTTATAGTTCTTGTTTTACTCTCTCTTGGTTATATGTATCCACTTTACAAAAGCCTGAAATGGGAATTTATGCCAATGCTCAATGAACAAACCTTTATGTATATGCCTGTTACGCCGTATGGTATCAGTATAGACCAAGCCAAACAACTGCTACAAAAAACAGATAAAATTATCAAAAGTTTTCCAGAAGTGCAAAATGTTTTTGGTAAAGTAGGACGCGCTGGTACTGCAACTGACCCCGCACCACTTGGTATGCTTGAATCCATCATCACACTCAAACCAAAATCTGAGTGGCCAAAGGGAATGAGTTATGAGAAATTACGAGACGATATGGAAGATGCACTACAAGTTCCGGGTTTGACAAACTCGTGGACCTATCCTATTCGTGGTCGCATTGATATGCTTTTAAGTGGAATACGAACACCAATTGGCATTAAACTTTATGGAACAAATGCCAAAGGTTTACAAAAATTTGGTAAAAAGATAGAAGAGAAACTTAGAACCTATGACAAAACACTCTCTGTATTTGCAGATCAGGCAAGTGCTGGATACTACATAAATATTATTCCAAATGAAGAAAAACTGGCACGTTACGGCATGACAAAAGAGAAACTCTTAGAGTACACCTCTTTAGCCATTGGAGGAATGAAAGTCACCACAATGTATAAAGGATTAGAGCGCTACCCTATTAGTCTGCGTCTTGAGGGGAATGAGAGAAGAAGTCTGAATTCTATTAAAGATATACAGATTAAAAGCAAGCTAGGCTTTGTTCCTCTTGGCTCACTTGCACAAGTCGAGTACAAGCAGAGTGCTTCTGTGATAAAAAGCGAAATGGCGGCACCAGTTACTTTCATTTATATTACACCAAAAGAGGGTATAAGTGCAACAGAGTACAAACTAGGTGCACAAAAATTTATAGATGAGATTAAATTTGACCCTGGATATTATATAAGTTGGGCAGGACAATCGGAGTATCTTGACTCAGCTATGCAACGCATTGTTTGGATAGTTCCTGCTGTACTTGTTGCTATCTTTTTACTTATCTATATGGCACTTAAAAGATTAGCGCCGACTTTCATTGTCTTTTTCACTCTCCCTTTTGCACTTTTAGGTGGACTGATATACATTGATATACTCAACTTTGCTATGAGTATAGCCGTTATCGTTGGTTTTTTAGCACTTCTTGGAGTAGCAGCTGAAACAGCCATCGTCATGATTATCTATCTACAAGAAAGCGTAGATGAATTTAAAGAAAAAAGAGGAGCTGCGTTTAATCATAGCGATCTAAACGCAGCGATTTATGAAGGGGCTGTTCAAAGAGTTCGTCCAAAACTAATGACAGTATTTGCTATTTTAGCAGGTTTAACACCCATAATGTACACACATGGAGTTGGTAGTGAAGTGATGCAACGTATCGCCGCACCAATGCTTGGCGGTGTTATAAGTTCAGCTGTTTTATCTTTGGTGATTATTCCAATACTTTTTGAAATTTATCACTCTTATCTTTTAAAAAGAGGCTGAATTTCGTTCCTTTTTCAAGTTTAGAATCAACTATGATTTTTATACCATATTCATCACAAATCTGTTTAACTATGCTTAGTCCTACCCCAAATCCACCTGCTATATCAGACTCACGCTGATAGAGCTTAAAAATCTCATCAAGTTTTTTTTGCTCAATTCCTACCCCCTCATCTTCTATACTACAAAAATTTTTATTTAGTTTTATAGTTATAGTTGTTTCTGGCATAGAGTACTTTATGGCATTTGAGAGTAGGTTAGAAAACAGAAGTTCGGCTCTTGATGGAACGATATGAAAATCAACATCTTCAAGCTCTGTTTGTATGCTTATATGCTTTGCCTCTGTAAGCTCACCGTAATAAGCAATTATTTGTATAAGAATATTTTTAAGATTAATATCCTCTGCCTCTTGTTGTTTTTGCTTAAAGTTTAAAAAAGTCAGCGATTTATAAATACTCTCAAGTTGCTTTGTACTGATAGAAATATTGGTAAGTATTTTTTTATCATAAACGGCTTTTTTTATTCCTCTACTCGCACTCATCTTTAGAGCGGTTATGGGCGTGTTTAACTCATGTGAAACATCTTGTATAAAAGACTCTATCTTCTCCATTCTTTGATGTACTGGTTTCATAAAAAGTTTGGCAAGAATAACAGAGATAATAACAATAAGAAGAAAACTTATTCCCATAACTAACAGCACATGTTTTTGAAGTTTAGAGAGTTTTTTAAAATAAGCATCTGTTTTTACTACAACATATTTAATATTTAAATGTTCTTGTGGAGCATCTGAGACTAAGACTTTGTATCCATCTTTTACAAAATATCCCGACTTGTAAGTACCCCTTTGATTAGAGGGAATAAGTTTATATTCTACTGCTTCTTCATTTGGTAAATTTAGTGTTTTGCCTTTCATCTGAGCATTAATAATAAGCCCTGAAAGCTTATCAGCAATATGATTTAGTTTATAGTATGTTGTACTTTCTAAAGCAGTTTTTTGTGCACTATAGTACCAATAACCAGACAATAAAACAAAGATAAAAGAAGAGACAAGATAGAGTATTACAAAGGAGTAAAATGATTTTTTTTCTAACTCATTCAAACTTATACCCCTCCCCTCGAATATTGACAATATGCTCTTTACCAATGTATTTTCTTAAATTTTTTACAATGGTGCGAATAGCATCATCACTCGGCATCTCTTCATATTTCCAAAAATTTTGCAATAATTCATCAGAACTGATAACACGATGACGATTTTTGTAAAAATAGTGCAGGCATTCACTCTCTTTATGGGTTAGCTTGATTGTTTTATCTGCAATTTTAAGTATATGTGTTTTTGTGTCAAAAGTTATACTAGCATCAAGATTTAGCAAACTATCAAGCCCAAAATGTCTTTTAATATTTTCTATTCTTTGTGCCAACTCTTCTAAATCAAATGGCTTTTTTATAAAATCATTTGCACCTGATTCAAAAGCAGATTTGAGATATTTTGTATCATGAAACGCAGTAATAAATATGGTCGGTGTTTCATCATGAAAGTCTCTTAGTTCACGCAATAAACTAATACCATCTCCATCAGGTACATTTATGTCAAAAATATAAAGCTCAAACTTCTCTTGTTCGGAGAGTTTTAGTGCTTTTTTCATACTATATGTTTGTACGACTTCATATTCATCTTCCAAAAAATCGACTAAAATGTTCGCTAGTGCTGTGTCATCTTCAAGGAGTAATATTTTCATATAAACATTGTAGCTAAAATCACAAACACGACACAATAAGATTATATACTTTTACTAACAAACAAAACAACAAAGGATTAGAAAATGAAAACTTTAACAAAAATCTTTTTCGCACTACTTTTAGGAACAACACTTCTTCAAGCCGCTGCGTTTAGTAAAGATGCAAAATTTAGAACAACGACGGTACATATCACAGCAGATAAACCACTCACAACTGGTTCAAACACAGTTGTTCTCACTATCAAAAAAAACGCTAAGCTTCTAGGTGATGTAAAAGTAGCACTCAAAGCATTTATGCCTGCAATGCCTGGTATGCCAGCAATGAGCTCAAAAGTAAATGCAAAAAATCTTGGAAATGGGCAATACAAAGCAACACTTAATCTTGCAATGAGCGGAACATGGCAATTACACATATTTATAACTCCAAAAAAGGGCAAAAGATCTCGTGTTAAAACAACATTGAACTTTTAAAGAATATCTTCTAAAAAATAAAGGAAAATTATGCATAATGTATCAAGAAGAACTTTTGTCAAAGGTGTTGTAGCTTCAGGAACAATGCTTTATGGAATGAATCTAAGTGCTAATAGTAACAGCATTAAAGAATGTCAAAAAACAAAAGAACTCTCAGGAACAGTCTTTAATCTTACAATAGATAAAACTCTTGTAAATATTACAGGAAAGCCCTCTTTTGCTACAGTAGTCAATGGTATGCTACAAGGTCCAACACTTAAGTGGCGAGAGGGCGATACCATCACCTTACATGTAACCAATAACTTAAGTGAATCATCTTCCATTCATTGGCACGGCATTATTTTACCTTACAAGATGGATGGAGTTCCTGGTATTAGCTATGAGGGTATATCTCCTGGAGAAACTTTTACCTATACCTTTACAGTCCGTCAAAGCGGGACATTTTGGTACCACTCCCACTCTGGTTTTCAAGAGCAAACAGGTGTGTATGGTGCTATAGTTATAGAGCCAAAAGAAAAAGAGCCTTATACTTACGACAAAGATTATATTGTCCTTTTATCTGATTATTCAGATGAAAAACCTGCAACTATTTATAGAAAGCTCAAGCTTTCTGCCGATTATTACAATTTTAACCAAAGAACTGTTGGGAATTTTTTGTCCGAAGTAAAAGAAAAGGGTTTTTTGGAAGCATTCAAAGAACGTGAAATGTGGAACAAAATGCGTATGCCTGACAGAGATCTTTCTGATGTCACAGCTTATACTTACACTTTTTTAATGAATGGGCAAAATCCAACAACAAGATTTCAAGCCCTTTTTCAAAACGGCGAAAAAATCAGACTTCGCTTTATTAATGCTGCAGCAATGACCTTTTTTGATGTACATATTCCTGAACTTAAAATGACAGTTGTTGCGGCGGATGGGAACAATATACAGCCAGTCAATGTGGACGAATTTCGCATTGGGGTTGCTGAAACTTATGATGTTATCGTTGAACCACAAGATGACAAAGCTTATGCAATATTTGCCCAAAGTATAGATAGAAGCGGATTTGCGCTTGGAAATCTCTCAACAGATGCAAATATGTTAGCAGATGTACCAAAACTTGATAAGCGTCAGGCACTTACTTTTGCAGACATGGGAATGAGTAAAGATATGGCAAAAATGAAAAATATGGATATGTCCATAAAAAAATCTATGAAGTCTATGAAAAAATCCATTCCACTTACTAAACTTCCTATAAAATGGGATGTAGGCACTACTATGCGTGCTATGAATCCGCAATACAGACTGAATGACCCAGGAGTAGGACTGAGAAACAACGGTAGAAGAGTACTTACTTATGCAGATTTACGTTCGCTTAGCTCAACAAAAGAGGACAAATATCCAGATAGAGAAATAGTGCTACATCTCACAGGAAATATGGAGCGTTATATGTGGTCGATAAATGGTATACCCTACCATGAAGCAAAACCACTGGAATTTCATTATGGAGAACGGTTGCGAATTACCTATATTAACGATACGATGATGAACCATCCTATGCACCTGCACGGCATGTGGAGTGATTTGGAAACGGGAGATGAAAATCATTTAGTAAAAAAACATACTATTATCTCTCAACCAGGTTCTAAAATCAGTTTTCGTATCACCGTCGATGCAAATGGTGCATGGGCATATCATTGCCATTTGCTCTACCATATGACAGATATGTTTAGAAAAGTCGTGGTCGAATAAAGGATTGATGATGAAAAATTTACTAATAAAAATAACGCTTTTAACTACTTTGACAATAGCCTCTTTTGCAGGGGGCGGAGGTGATATTTTACGTGCAAGTTTTACGGCAGACAACTTAGAGTATCAGGCAAATAGCGAAAAAACTCTTTACTGGGATACCTACGGATACCTCGGCTATGACCTCAATAAAATCTATATATACAGCGAAGGAGAAAAAGCAGATAGTGCAAGAAGTGCCGACAGTGAAAATCAACTCCTTTACTCGCGTGCTATTACTCCTTTTTGGGATGTTCAGGTTGGAATTGATTATGATATAGCAGGTGCAAATAACAAAACATGGGGAGTTCTTGCACTCTCAGGTTTAGCCCCTTACTTTTTTGAAACACGTGCTGCACTGCTTTTGAGTGATGATGGCAATGTAGGTCTGCGTGTAGATATGGAGTATGAAGCACTCATTACACAAAAGCTCATCCTTACACCAAAATTTACACTTGATGCTTACTCAAAAGATATCCCTACAATGACCTATGGTTCAGATATCTCAAACATCACTCTCGGGGCAAGACTCAGATATGAGTTCAAAAGAGAATTTGCTCCTTACCTCGGTGTAGAATGGGCAAAAAATTTCGGTAAAACAGATAAATATGCTCCGAAAAATGACACCTACGCAACTTTTGGTCTTAGGTTTTGGTTTTAAACCATTTCTGAGACTACTCACAAATTCACCACAAACTCTTACTATACTTTTATAAAATAAGATATAAAAGGGTAAAAGATAATTTACAAAACACTAACAACATATGCAAGAAATTTTTGACAAAATAGATAAAGAAGAGAATAAACACAAATAAAATCAACTAAAACACTGATTTGGAGGTGTATTATGAGTAATCAAAAGAAAGAAGAAAAAGTAGAAGCACTCCCGACGATTAAAACACAATACACTTGTCCGATGCACCCTGAAATTATTCGTGATGAGCTAGGATATTGCCCAAAATGCGGTATGAATCTTGAACCTATCACCGTACAGGCAGAAGAAAAGAATGATGAACTTGAGGATATGAGTCAACGTTTTTGGATAAGTACCGCTCTATCCATTCCTCTTTTTACGCTTGCAATGGTAAATGATATAACACCACAATATATTCCCTCTTGGCTGAGTACACAAATGGTACAGTGGATTGAATTCTTTCTCGCAACACCTGTTGTTCTTTGGGGTGGATGGCCTTTTTATGTCAAAGGGTACCAGTCTGTAAAAACATGGAATTTAAATATGTTTACGCTGATTTCCATGGGTGTCGGGGCTGCGTATATTTACAGTATTATCGCACTCTTTTTGCCTGAAATTTTTCCACCGCTTATGCACACCAAAGAGGGTGTTGTCCATGTCTATTTTGAGGCAGCAGCCATTATTACCGCCCTTGTTCTTTTAGGACAGGTACTTGAACTTCGAGCAAGGAGCAAAACAAATACGGCTATAAAAACGCTGCTCAACCTTGCACCCAAACAGGCACATAGAATTATAGACGATGCAGGCAATGAAGAAGACGTAAGACTTGAACTCGTTCATGCCGGAGATAAACTCAGAGTAAAACCGGGAGAAAAAATTCCTGTTGACGGAGTGGTTGTAGAAGGACAAAGCAATATTGATGAATCGATGATAACGGGAGAGCCTGTTCTTGTACAAAAAACAGTAGGAGATACGCTTATAGGCGCGACTATTAATAAAAACGGTACGCTCATTATGCAAGCGACAAAAGTAGGCTCAGACACGATGCTTGCCCAAATTGTTCAAATGGTAGCACAGGCACAACGCTCTCGTGCACCGATTCAACAGCTCGCCGATACCGTTTCAAGTTATTTTGTGCCTGCTGTCGTCATTTCAGCTGTTCTTGCCTTTATAGGCTGGTATGTTTGGGGTCCTTCTCCACAACTTGCTTATGCAATTGTCGCAGCAGTTTCTGTCTTAATCATTGCATGCCCATGTGCACTTGGACTTGCTACACCAATTTCCATTATGGTAGGAACAGGACGTGCCGCACTCTCGGGTATACTCGTTAAAGATGCAAAGACCTTAGAAACCATGGAAAAAATAGATACCTTGGTAGTAGATAAAACAGGGACACTTACAGAAGGAAAACCAAAAGTAACTGACTTTCTCACAGCCCAAGGATACGATATAAATGAACTCATAAAATATGCTGCTTCACTAGAGAGGGCAAGTGAACATCCACTTGCCCAATCTGTCATAGAGTATGCAAAAGAGTCCAATATTGCGCTTATCAATGTAGACAACTTTGAAGCAGTTCCCGGCAAAGGCGTTATCGCTCAAATTGACGACAAAAAGATACTCTTAGGCAGTGAAAAGTTTTTAAAAGAAGAGGGTATTTCCATTAAAGCCATTCAAGCAAAAGCAGATGCTATGCGAAATGATGCCAAAGGTATTATTTTTATGGCAATGAATGATAAATACTGCGCACTTATTGGTATTGAAGATCCTATAAAAAAGACCTCTATTGAGGCTCTACAGAGATTAAATGCTGAAGGTATTACAGTTGTAATGCTCAGCGGAGATAATGAATTCACAGCCAATGCAGTAGCTAAAAAACTCGGTATATCTAAAGTATATGCAAATGTTTTACCTGATGGTAAAGCTGATGTTATAAAAGAACTTCAAAGTAAGGGCGCACTTGTTGCAATGGCGGGTGACGGTATCAATGATGCACCCGCACTTGCACAAGCAAATGTTGGTATTGCCATGGGGACAGGAACAGATGTAGCTATTGAGAGTGCTGGTGTAACACTCATTAAAGGAGATTTACTTGGCATTGTAAAAGTATTGAAACTTTCTCGTGCTACTATGAAAAATATCAGACAAAATCTCTTTTTTGCCTTTATCTACAACAGCGCTGGTGTTCCAGTTGCTGCAGGTGTACTTTATCCATTTTTTGATATTGTTCTTTCTCCTATAATTGCAGCAGCGGCAATGAGTTTTAGCTCTGTCTCTGTCATTGCTAATGCACTGCGTTTAAAAAATACAAAACTTTAAGGAAAATAGTTATGAAAAAATCAGTATTACTCTTGCCTTTACTTATGCTACTTATTTTAAGCGGTTGTAGTGATGAAAAAAGTACTAAAAATTCTTCTGCATCTGGCATGAAATGTGGTGCAGGAAAATGTGGTGCTAATATGTTTGATGGCAATGCCGCTCTTGTAAAAAAGAAAAAAAATATTCTTCTACAAATGCGACAAAATGATTCTCGAAGAGATTGCGTAAAGCAGGCAAAAACAACAATAAAACTTTATGACTGCGTAAGAGACAAAAAAACCAAAAGAATGACAGTTAAATGTGGTAAGAGCAAATGCGCTGCAGCAACACAAGCCCCCAAACCAACTATGAAATGTGGAGCAGGAAAATGTGGTGCAAGCATGAAAAGATAGTTAAATAACTATCTTTTCTTTAAAAGCAACTATATGTGCATCTAAATTAAGTTTTTCTTTTAAGACACCTTTAAAAGCAGTTTGACTCTCTAATTCTCCGTGAATTAAAAATACTTTTTTCAAGTTTTTCATATGTGAAATCCATTCTAATATACCATCTTGGTCTGCATGAGCAGAAAAGCCATTGATTGTATGTATAGATGCTTTTACTATAATGTCTTCACCATATATATTTATCCACTTTGCACCTTCTACTATGTCACGACCAAGCGTACCCTCCGCTTGAAAACCTACAAATAAAACAGCATTGCGTTTATCCCAAATTCTATGTTTAAAATGATGTGTAATTCTTCCACCGTTACACATTCCAGCACCAGCTATTATGATAGCACCCTTTTTTATATCATTTATTCGTCTTGATGCCTCTGGTGTTTGGGTATAAATAAGTGAATCAAAATTAAAAACAGAACCATCTTCTTTTACATTTTCTTGACACTTATTTGTAAGTTCTTGAGCATAACTTCTATAAACTTCAGTAGCTCGTGTCGCCATTGGAGAGTCTAAAAAAACTTTACACTTTGGAAGTTCTCCAGTCTCATACATATCTCGTAAAACACAAAGTAGCTCTTGTGTTCTCTCAACCGCGAAAGATGGAATAAGTACATTTCCACGATTATTTAAAGTTTTAATAATAACATCTTTAAACTCTTTAACAGTATTTTCAATAGGCTGATGTTCTCGATTTCCATACGTTGTTTCTACATACAAAGATTGAGATTTGTCACACTTTTCTAGATTAGGCATAACTAAGCCATTATCATTTCCGATGTCACCAGAAAAAACGATGGTATGAGAGTCACTATTTTCCATATAAGAGAGTTCAATAAAAGCCGAACCTAAAATATGTCCAGCATTACGATAAACAAAACTCACACCCTCACATAAATCATAATATGTTTCATACTCAGGATTTATCCACTCCATCTTTTTAAAAGTTTTATCTACATCTAAGGGTTCATATAAAGGCTTGGTAATTTTTCTCTCTCTACCTCGACGCAACGCTTTTCTATACTTCGTTTCAAAATCTTCAGTCATGATTTTAGCACTATCAAGTAAGATAATTTCTGCTAAATCCATAGTAGCCGAGGTTGCATAAATCTTCCCTACAAACCCCTCTTTTACAAGTTTGGGAATACGCCCAACATGGTCAAGATGTGCATGTGTTACTAAAAGGTAATCAATAGATGCAGGATCAAAATAGAACGAATCAGCATTTTTTTCTTCATCCTGACCTTGAAACATTCCACAATCTATCATAATTTTAACACCACCCACTTCAAGCAGATGACACGAACCAGTAACCTCTTTTGTCGCTCCGTAAGAATGCACAGTTGCCATTATATTTCCTAAAAATAAATTTGTAAACTCATTATACGCCTAATGTTCTTAAAAATCATTTTTTGAAAAAATAAAAGCTTAGCCTCTCAAGTAAATACCCTTCTTTTTTTAATCTAACACCCCACATTAGACACTCCTAAAAAGATTAAACTAAATGCTTATTTAACACAAATACAACACACTTAAACACTATACTTAGATTATAAATTATTATCTAAGGAAAAGAGATGCTATTTAACTCATATATCTACATTTTTCTTTTTCTTCCGCTGAGTTTCACTCTCTATTTTTATCTAATTCACAAAAGATTTTGTGAATTAGCAAAATCCTTTTTAATTTTGGCTTCCCTCTTCTTTTACAGCTATTGGAATCTCTGTTATCTACCACTAATGCTTTTTTCTCTACTTTTTAATTTTACCATTGCAAAAAATATAACATCCATAAAAAATTCTCAAAATCTTTCAAAAAAAGCCCTACTATTTTTTGGAATAGGAGTAAACCTAGCACTGCTCTCTTATTATAAATATTCAGATTTTTTTCTCTCAAACCTCAACACTCTCTTTGACACACAAATAGAACTACTACATTTAGTACTTCCTTTAGCCATTAGTTTTTATACTTTCCAGCAAATTGCTTATCTTGTAGACAGCTATCGTAATGAGACAAAAGAGTATGATTTTTTAAACTACACACTTTTTGTGACCTTTTTTCCACAACTAATTGCCGGTCCAATTGTACATCACAAGGAAATGATGCCTCAGTTTTATACAAAGTGGAATATGTCACTAAATTACAAAAACATCGTTCTAGGGCTCTTTATCTTCTCAATCGGGCTGTTTAAAAAAGTCATCATTGCTGATAGCTTTGCCATTTGGGCAACTAATGGTTTTGACATAGCACAAAAACTCTATTTTATTGAAGCGTGGATAACATCACTCAGTTATACGTTTCAACTCTATTTTGACTTTAGTGGATATACAGATATGGCCATCGGAGCAGCCCTCCTTTTTAATATAAAACTTCCTATAAACTTCAACTCCCCATATAAAGCAACTTCTATTAGAGATTTTTGGAGACGTTGGCACATCACACTCTCTAACTTTTTAAAAGAGTATGTTTACATTCCCCTTGGCGGTAACCGTTACGGTACACTACGTACTTATACTAATCTTTTCATAACTTTTTATCTTGCAGGTGTTTGGCATGGGGCTAGTTGGATGTTTATAATCTGGGGAGTAATGCACGGTTTTGCACTTATCATTCATAGAATATGGGAACAAGTCAATATCAAACTTCCTACACTAATCGCATGGTTATTTACATTTTTATTTATCAATTTCTCTTGGATTTTCTTTCGTGCTCATAACCTTGATGATGCCTTTAAAGTACTCAAAGGAATGCTTGGGCTCAATGGTATTTTACTACCTAAAATTCTCTACTCTGGATTAAAATCTTTAGGTATCAGCGGTATTGAAACAGGTGGTTTTTTAGTCGCCATTGAAGGTTCTCTTATTACTATTTTTTGGATTATTGCTGCTTTTATTATCGTGTTTTTATTTCAAAACTCCAATGAATTACAAAAAAAGTTCCGTCCTAACATTACTTATGGATTTTTCACTCTCTTTATAACTCTTGTAGCATTTCTCAAACTCGGCGGTCCTTCTGAGTTTTTATACTTTAGGTTCTAATTATGAACAGCTATAAAAAATTTCTTATCACGATGACGCTTTTAATCTTATTTTCCTTAGGACTTATAGCTCTTTTTAACTATAAAATAGATAGTGCCGGTATTTTTCATAAAAACAATGTTATGCAACAAGCGGCAAAAGAGATAATTAAAGGAAAAATTGTCGCAGGACTTGGGGATGAAGCTTTTGATGACAGAGCATTTCAAATCTCTCTTATCAAACTTCTGCAAGCTAAAACAACTATTATTGCTACAGGTTCTTCAAGAACAAAGGAGCTTAGAAAACGTTACCTTGCAAATGGCAAATACTCTTATTACAACCATGCGGTGAACGGAGCAAATTTAGAGGACTATATTGCCATTCTTGGTGCCTATAAAGAATTTCATGGCTATTTTCCAAAAGAGGTGATTTTAGGAGTTGACCCATGGATATTAAATCGTAATAATGGTCGTATCCGTTGGAAAACTATACAAAACTATGATATCTATGCAAATCAAATTTTTTCTAAGCAAGATAAGCCCTCTTTAAACAAGCTTCCATTTCTAAAAAAGTATAAAGAGCTTTTAAATTATGATTATATAATTGCAAATATTCGTCATCTCGTGACAAGAATTAAAAGGGGAAAACCTTACTATATTGTAAACAATTTAAACGTAAATGATTTTTTACGTGAACCAGATGCTTCAATTCAGTACCCTTATGATACACGATTTCCCGATGTAAAAAAG
>Ga0256826_1001815_pt1 | contig 13208 bp, 11 predicted proteins | sample CV79metaG_FD_185975 | JGI IMG/M metagenome (GOLD analysis project Ga0256826, IMG submission 185975) | Hydrothermal vent microbial communities from East Pacific Rise, Pacific Ocean - CV79 | ecosystem: Environmental > Aquatic > Marine > Hydrothermal vents | place: Pacific Ocean: East Pacific Rise...
ATAGGTAAAAAGTAGGTACTAAGAGGAACGAGTATAGTTCCCACTAAGTCAACATGAACAAGAGGATTTATAGATAATCTTCCAGCATTTTTAGCTGTGTTATCTCCAAGTTTATAAGCAACAAGGCCATGCATAATTTCATGACCTATGATAGCTATCGCTAGAGCGATAACAGATGCGCCTATTTTCAGTAAATCAATAGAGTCCATGGTCATTTTTATCTGTTTTTATTCTTTCAGCTATCGCTTTGTTCAGATGAATAGGTTGCTCTAAATCTGTTGGTGTTTTACCCATTCTATCCCATCTAATTTCCCAGTTTTCATCAATTGAGAAGTAGATAAACCAAGGAGTTCCCTCTATATTATCATAAGGAACTGCACCCCAAAAACGGCTATCATTTGAGTGGTCACGGTTATCTCCCATCATAAAGTATTGGTTTTCAGGTACTTTTATAGGCCCAAAATTGAAGATAGGTTGAGGATAACGACCATTATCTACTATTTTTGTATCATGATGGATACCATGATGTTTTTTCATATATGGATTTTTAACCCAAAGTTTATTTGCAAATTGAATAATAATAAAATCTTTATAATTTTTTTTAATCCATTCATCACCCTCTTGAAAATGGATATAAAGATTTTTTTCAGAAACGAAAAGTTCATCTCCAGCAAGAGCAACACATCTTTTTACATAGTGTTGTTTTACATTGTGAGGAGGTCTAAAGATAACTATATCACCACGAGCAGGAGTATCACCATCTATTAATCGAAGTTTATCGCTCCACGGCATAATAGAAACCTCTAAGAAAGGTATATGAGGCATAGAGATACCATAAGCAAATTTTTTAGCAAATAGGTGGTCACCAATGAGTAAAGAATCTTTCATAGACCCAGAAGGTATTCTAAATGCTTGAGCTATGAAAAAGATAACAAAGAGAACGATAATAATAGTTCCAGTCCACGAGTTTGAAAACTTATAAGCTTTACGTAACATCTCTTTCATTTATGAGTTTACCTTATGGTTTATTTTTGCAGCTTTAAGAGTATTGCTCAAAAGCATAGAGATAGTCATAGGTCCTACTCCTCCAGGAACAGGAGTTATATAAGAGCATTTTTTACTTACGTTTTCAAAATCAACATCACCAACAAGTTTACCATTTTCAGCTCTATTTATACCGATGTCGATGATAATAGCATCCTCTTTTATCATATCTTCTGTGATGAGGTTTATTACACCTACACCAACTAAAAGAACATCAGCATTGAGAGTATGTTTTTTCAAATCATCTGTAAAAATATGACAAATTTCCACAGTTGCATCTGCATTTAAAAGAAGTGCAGACATAGGCTTTCCAACGATATTTGATGCACCAACTACAACACAGTTTTTACCTTTTACATCTATATCATACTCAGCTAAAAGTTCCATTACACCTAGAGGAGTACACGGAACAAAACCATCAAGTCCTGTTGTTAAACGCCCAACATTATAGGGATGAAAACCATCAACATCTTTACTTGGGTCTACAAGTTCAAGAATTTTTGTAGTGTCTATCTGTGGAGGAAGAGGGAGCTGAATAAGAATACCATCTATACTAGGGTTTTGGTTCATCATAGTTATAGTATTTTCAATAGTTTCTTGAGAAATTTCTGTTGGCATTTCGTGTGTTACAGAGTAAAAACCAACTCTATCACAAGCTTTTTTCTTCATATTTACATAGGCTGAACTTGCTGGGTCTGAACCGACTAAAATCACCGCTAAACCTGGAACAGAACCAGTCTGCTCTTTTAATCTTATAACTTCATCAGTTACTTTTAACTCTATCTTTTTTGAAAGTGCTTTACCATCGAGAAGTTGCATGTAAACTCCATATAATTATATTTGTCATTATTATATCCATCCAATGATAATATATAGATAAATTCTAATTTGATTTTTTAATACTTTAAAAACTTATGCTAGAATAAAGGAAAATAAATTGTTAGGAATACAAACATTAGAAGAAAAATATTAATCAAAAGGAATTCAATGAAATTATTGAAAAAAATATGTGCTATAACAATGGTATCAACAACTTTACTTTATGGTAATAGTGTTGATACCATCAATGAAACATCGTATAGTATGAATAACTATACACTAATAACAACTAAGCCTATAAGAGGTCTTGTTCTCGATAATATAATAGCAGATAGTATAATAGCTGTTTGGGGATATAATCACTGGGAGTGGACAACAAAATCACTACATACAAAAAGAGAACCTTGGTTTGAAGAAGATTCTAAAACAGGTGGGTCGGATAAAACAGGACATTTTTATATGACCTATCTACTTTCTCGAGTGATGGCTTCACGTATGCAAGATAGAGGGTACTCTTTAGAGGAATCTTCTTTAGCTGGTTCTCTTTCTGGGATTTTAGCTATGACTCTATTAGAGGTTGGAGATGGAACAAGCCCATATGGTTTTTCAAATGAGGATTTGATAGCAGATTCTTTAGGGGCAGGTTTAGCTTATCTTATACGTTCAAATCCAAGAGTAGATGATTTTATAGATATACGTTTAGAGTATATGCCAACAGCAGGATATTTAAGTGGTGGTGGAGATAATACAACTGATTATTCAGGTATGAAACATCTTGTCGCTTTTAAAATTGGAGGATTTGAGAGTTTAAAAAATAGCTATTGGAGTTTATTGGAGTTTCAAACAGGTTTTTATTCAAGAGGTTATCGTAGTTTTGATAATGGCAATGATAAATCACAACATCTATATATTGGAATTGGTTTAAGTTTAGCAAATCTAGCAAAAAGAAGTGAGATAAATGTAGTGGAAAATCTTTTTGAATTTTACCAAACAGGTGGAACTTATATAGAAACAGATATGTGGTCAAGATAGTTTGGATTTTAGTTCTCTTATTCATTCTACAAATCAATACACAAATCAATTACTTTTTTATAGACCATATACTCAATCAGCAATGGTTAGAGATATAGATACATTTACTCTCTCTCTTTCTGAGTCAAATATTTTCCAAAAAAGTGCAAAGAGTGATGATAATCTTGAGGCAGATTTTGAGATAACAACTTTAGATATGAGTTACTATTATTGTTATGATAGTAGAATAGAACTCTCTTTTAACTATCCATTTTATTTTGTATCAAAAGGTTTTTTAGATGATTTTCTTGATGAAGTACATTCTACACTTCATATAGCAACTACAAGAGAGCATGAAGGACATATTGATAATAAGATAACATATAGGCTATTAAATAAAATAAATAAAAATAGTAGCTATTATATTACAGGTAATCCACAAGTTGAATTGAAATATAATTTGTATAAAAAAAATAATATTTATCTATCAACAAATTTTGGAATAAAAATTCCTTTAGGTAATGTAGAAGATGGTTTTACTACTACTAAAGTTGATTATATGAGTGGATTACAATTTCAAAAGAATTATCAGAAATTTTCATTATTTTCTAATGCTATTGTAACTTTAAATGGCGATTATAGATTATCTTCAGATATAATATCTCAAAAATATCGTTATTTTCTTTCTATGGGAACAGAGTTTAAGCTTATAGGGAGTATAGATTTTCTTTTTATCTATCAGTATGGTTCATCACCCTATAATAGTAGTGATGAAAAATTTGATAGTTATACACATCTTTTACAGTTTGCATTGAGAAAAGATTTAAAAGAGAGTGAATATATCGATATATTTTTTAACCAAAATACTATACCACGAAACAATGAAGCTGATGTAACATTTGGTTTATCATATCATTGTAAAGGATTATAAAAGAGTGAACTATTTTTTTGGATTTTCCCATTGGAAACATAACTTTGTAAAACCATTTTTTGATGATTTAGAAACTATTATTTTTATAAATCCATTTTTTAAAAAGAACTATTTTCAATTAGCTTTAAAAAAAGGGTTAGATAAAAACTCTACTATCTATATTTGGGGGAAAAAAAGTTTTCCACTTATAGAGGAGTTTGCTTTAAAACATAATATAGAGATTAAAAGAGTGGAAGATGGTTTTATTCGTTCTATCGGTTTAGGTTCAGACTTGACACAACCATACTCTTTGGTTGTCGATACTAAAGGTATCTATTTTGACCCAAAACAAGAGAGTGATTTAGAATATATTTTACATACTAGAACCTTTAGTAGGAAAGATTTAGAACGTGCGAAGAAGATAAAAAACTATTTAGTAGAGAAAAAACTTTCAAAATATAATTTGTATAAAAATAGAAAATTGAAGATAAAAACAGATAAAAGAATATCATTAGTTATAGGTCAAGTTGAAGATGACGCATCTATAAAATATGGTACTTTAGGTATGACAAATTTAAAACTTTTACAACTAGCAAGAGAAAAATCTAAAGACTCATATATTATCTATAAACCACATCCAGATGTTTTAGTGGGTAATAGAGTAGGTGTTATAGATGAAAATGATTCTTTAATATATGCTGATGAAGTGGTAACAGAAGTAGGGTTAGATAGTGTTTTAGAGATTTGTGATGAGGTACATACTATGACATCTCTAGTTGGTTTCGAAGCATTGATGAGAGAGAAAAAAGTGTTTACTTATGGAATGCCATTTTATGCAGGATGGGGATTGACTGAAGATAGTGTTTCACTTCAAAGAAGAGATAGAGAACTCTCTCTTGAGGAGTTGGTTTTTGCTACACTTATCTTATATCCAAAATATATAGACCCTTTAAGTTTGAAGATTTGTGAGATAGAGCAGTTTTTAGAAAGTGTAGAAAAAGAGAGAGATATATATAACTCATCATTTCTATATAGAGTAAAAATAAGAGTACATAATTTTTTTACAAGAAAGTCACAGCTACTATTGCGTATAATCACTCTAAAAAATTGAAGAAGAACTGTATGAATACTATTGGTACAATAAAAGATAAAAATATATTATTTCTTCAAGGTCCTATGGGAAATTTTTTTAAAAAAGTTGATAAAATTTTTCAAAAAGAGGGTGCAAAAACTTATAAATTAGGTTTTAATGCTGGAGATAGTTTTTTTTCTCATAGAAACAATTATATAGCATATCGGAATAATAAAAGTAGTTATAAAAAATTTATAAAAAAATTATTACACGAGAAAAATATAGATAAAATTTTTCTTTTTGGAGATTGTCGATTTTATCAAAGTGTATCTATTAAGGTAGCATTGGAATTAAAAATTGAGGTGTATGTTTTTGAAGAGGGATATATCCGTCCACGCTATATAACGATGGAAAAATATGGTGTAAATGATTTTAGTCATATTAGTAGAGATGCAAAATTTTATAATACTCTTCAAAATATTATAATAGACCCAACTAAAGATACTCATTATTCACAGTTTAAAATGGTTTTAAGTGCTACTATCTATTATCTTATATCTAATATTTTTCATTATAAATACCCATATTATGAACATCATAGAGATTTTTCAGCAGTGAAAGAGTTTTTTTATGGAACGAGGAGTATTATCAGAAAATTTTTATATAGATTTGAGGAAAAAAATTATTTGAATATGATAGAAAATGAACTATCAAAAAAATATTTTTTTGTACCACTTCAAACTTATAATGATTTTCAGATTTTAGAACATTCTGGGTATCGTTCTCTTGAAAAGTTTATTATAGAAGTTTTAGAATCTTTTGCTAAAAATTGTTCTAAAGATTGGATTATATTTAAACATCATCCTGTGGATAGGGGAAGAAAAAATTATAAAGAGTTTATTTTGGAACAAGCATTATTACTTGGTATCGAGAAACGGGTTTTAGTTTTTTATGATACCTATCTTCCTACATGTTTAAAAAATGCAAAAGGAACGGTTACTATAAATAGTACAGTAGGTTTATCTTCTATGACACATGGTACACCAACTATAACACTTGGTAATGCCTTATATGATATAGAGGGATTAACTTGTAAAGGTATGAAACTTCAAGATTTTTGGCATAAACCAAAAAAACCAGATATGAAACTATTGGCAAAGTATCGTGCATTTATTATAAATAATACTCAGATAAATGGAAGTTTTTATGGGAGGTTTTGGCTCAAATGAAAATATATAACTCTATGATATTTTTGTTATTCTCACCATCATTACTATTTTCTACTGGTTCATCATTTATTACTCAAAAAGAGTATGCTTCACAACTCTATAAAAATCCTCGTGGAATAGGTTGTTATCACTGTCATGGAAAAAGAGGTGAAGGTCGGTTGATAGCTCGATATATACATAAAGGAAAAGAGCATAGTTTTCGTGGTCCAGCTATCAATCTTTTGGATATTAAAACATTTTCTAAAGCTTTAAATGAGGGGAAAAGGGGAATGCCTAGATATTTTTTAACAAAAGAGGAGATTCAGATGTTATATCTTCATGTAAATATTACAGTTGATAATAAAATAGAGAAAGAGGAAATAGATGAAAAGTGAAATGATAGAGGCGATAGAGTTAGCATACAATAATAGAGATTTAAGTGCATTAGACGGGTTGGCAAAACCTAAAATAAGAAAGATAAATAAAAAAAATGATTTCTCTTCTGTTTTGATGCTCTCTTGTAACAATATTAAACATCTTCAAAAGATAGAATCTCTTGAGGCTGATTGTATTATGTTAAATCTTGAAGATGGTGTCGCAAAAGAGGATAAACCATTTGCTCTAGTATTGTGTGCTATCTTTTTATCTTCACTAAAATTCTCTAAGAAAAAGTTAGTTGTAAGAGTAAATGCTCTTAATGAGGGTGGATATGCAGAGATAGTTTATCTCAATCAATTTATGCCAGATGCGATACGTATTCCTAAAATTAGAACTCAAAAAGAGGTTGAATCGGTGGAGGCTTTACTCAACAAAGATATAGAACTTCATCTTTCTATTGAAACTTCCGAGGCATGGTATAATTTACACTCTTTAGCTATTACAGAGAAAGTTACTACATTTTATTTAGGAATTTTAGACCTGTTTGCAGATATGAAACTTCCTCAAACACTTATAACTAGAGAAAACCCAACTATGCTTTATATGATGTCACATTTTTTAGTTACATGTAAATCTATGAGTGTAAAACCTGTTTCATTTGTATATCAGGAGTTTACAAAGTTAGAGGAGTTTTCTAAATGGTTAGAGTTAGAAAGGAGTATGGGTTATGATGCAAAAGGGTGTATCTCTCCTAAACAGGTTAGTTTGGTCAATCAGATGTTTATAGATGAGGTATCACAGATAAAAAGAGCGAAAGTTATTGTGAAGCTTTTTGAGATGCACAGAGCAGATGGTGTTACAGGGTTTGTAGATGATGAGTATGGTTTTATAGATGAACCAATATATAAAGGGGCATTAGCTCTTTTATCAAAATAAATTAATAAAAGGTAGAACAGATGGATAGTGAAACAATTTATTCCGTTATAGGTGTGGTTATGTTTGGAGTATTAGCATTTTATACATTGAAAAATGATGAAATAGAAAAAATACAAACAAAAGAGGAGAAGGTTCACGAAATTGTTAATGGATATAGAAAAGAGTTAAGAGAATCTTTACGAGCATTAGAAGATGATAAAGAGGCTCAAAAAATGAAGAGATTAGAACTACTTAAAAAATTCAATAGTGAACTTTCACGAAATATCTTCTTTGATGATTTTGAGATAAAAGAGATTATCGAAGAGTTGTCAAGTTTAACAGTGTAAAAAATACAAATAGGGAACTCCAATGTTGAAATCAAAGCTTTTTTTAAAATCGGTTTTTATGATAATAGTTTTAACACTTATCTACTATTTTACTATTCTTTTTTTTATTTTACCACAAGTAAATAGTAGCCTTAGTCGATTAGAAAAGAAAGATGCAAAGGATATCTTAAATAGTATAGTTGTTTTAACAACAAATGTACATAAGAATTTAGAAATTTATCAAGAGATAGCACTTCAAAATCATAAAAAAGAGCTGAAAAACCTTACCGATACAGTATGGTCAATTATTACCTCAAAATATGAACAATCTAAACCTGAAAATATTAGTAAATTATTAGAAAAACGTTCAAAAGAGTTTGAAAAAAATCTTTTGACATTTTATAATAAAAATAGATATAAAATGAGTAAAAGAGCTTTAAAAAAGGCTATTAAAAATTATATAAATATATATAGATATGAAAATGGTATTGGATATTTTTGGATAAATGATTTTAAACCAAAAATGATATTACATCCAATAGCAACTAATTTGAATGGTAAATATTTGGGAAATTATAAAGACCCAAATGGTGTTGATTTGTTTAATCAGATGGTGAAAGTATGTAACTCTAAAGGAAAAGGAGTTGTAAAATATCAATGGTTAAATCCAAAATCAAAAAAGATTGAAGATAAATTAAGTTATGTTTTTACATTTAAACCATTTCATTGGATTATAGGCACAGGTGAATATACGAGTGTTTTACGAAAAAGATTACAACAAGAGGTTATAGATATAGTTAGAGATTTAAGATATGGTGATGGTAACTATTTTTTTATCTATGATTATAATAATATTGCTATATCACATCCCTATATTCAGGGTAAAGATATGTCAAATGTAAAAGATAAGAAAGGGAATTTGATAGTTCCTCCTTTTGTAAAATTAGCACAAAAAGATGGAGAAGGATTTACAAGATATTGGTGGCCTAAAAATAAAAATGATACAGCATCTTATGAAAAACTAACCTATGTGAAAGATTTTCCAAATTGGAATATGGTTATCGCTACGGGGATATTTATAGATGATATAGAAAAAGAGGTTGCAAAAAGAAAAGAGGAGTTGATTAAAGATTTGAAAACGATAGTTAATCACACTAAAATAGGGGATAATGGGTATCTTTTTATCTTTGATAAAGATGCAAATATGTTGATACACCCCAATAAATATATTAATGGAACAAATATTAGTAGATTAATAAATCCAACAGATGGTGGATTACTTTTTAATGACCTTGTAAATGCATCTCAAACAAAAAGTAAAGCTTTGTATTATAAATGGGATAAACCAGATGAAAATGGGAACTATATTTATGATAAAATCTCTTGGACTAGATATGTAGATGAACTTGGTTGGTATATTACAAGTTCTCTTTATGTAGAAGATTTTAAAAAATCATCTAATGAGATACATAGTTTTATATCAAATATATTTTTAGGGATGTTTTTAGTTACCATCGTATTTAGTATCTACTTTTTTAGAAAGATGTTACTACCTATTTATGAACTTTCAAAACTTTCTCAAAAAGTTACTGAGGGTGATTATAGTGTACGTGCAAATATTATACAAAATGATGAGATAGGGGTACTCGCAAAATCATTTAACACAATGCTGAATATCACCGAAGATTTTATCGATAATCTTGAGATGAAAATTGATATGAGAACAAAAGCTTTAGAATGTTCTAAAAGAGAGATTGAAGCTATAAGTAAACATACGCAAGAATCGATAGAGTATGCATCCTTAATTCAGGGTGCATTAATCCCAAACCAGAGTGTCATGACACCATTTTTTCAAGATAATTTTGTGATGTGGACACCAAAAGATACCGTTGGTGGAGATATTTGGCTTTTTGAGGAGCTTCGTCATAAAGATGAATGTTTACTTATGTATATAGATTGTACAGGACACGGAGTTCCTGGTGCATTTGTGACGATGATAGTTAAAGCTATCGAGAGAGAGATAATAGCTATTATTAAAGCTGATGAAACTATGGATGTTTCACCTGCTTGGGTAATGGGTTATTTTAATAAGATGATTAAAATTCTTCTCAAACAAGAAACAAAAAATAGTGTGAGTAATGCAGGGTTTGATGGGGGAATTATCTATTATAATAAACGAAAACAGATACTTAAATTCTCAGGAGCAGAAACTCCTCTTTTTTATATGACAACTGATGATGAATTGAAAACTATAAAAGGTAATCGTTATTCTGTGGGATATAAAAAATGTGATATAAATCATAATTATAAAGAAACAACAATTAAGGTAGAAAAAGGGATGAAGTTTTACTGTACAACAGATGGTTATTTAGACCAAAATGGTGGAGAAAAAGGTTTTCCATTTGGTAAAAAAAGATTTTCAAATGTTCTTAAAGAACATCATAAACAATCTATGGATAATATGCAAAAAATCTTACAGACAGATATACTTGAGTATGAAGAGGCATTTAAAGATAATGATAGAAATGATGATATGACAGTTATAGGGTTTGAGATAGGTGAAAAATCAGATTTTGTAGAGAATAGATTAGATGAGGTAGTAAAATATGAGGGTGTAATGACTCAAAATGTTATTTCAGCAACGATAGACAATGTAGAGGCTAAAGTATCAAATATGACAATGCGCGGAATAGTGGCCACTTTAACAATAGAGTATTGTCAAAATATGATGAAATATTCAAAAGGTTTAAGAGCATCGGATACTAATACAATCGTTCCAGCAGGAAAGATAGAGGTACAATATATAAACAATAACTATTATGAGATAGAAGCTATTAATATCATTTCAAAAAATGATAAAAATAAGATAGAACCTAAACTTCAAGAGATACAATCTTTAGATAGAGCAGGAATTAAAAAAAGATATAGAGAACTTCGAAAATCTGGAAAAAATACACATAAACAGGGTGGTGGAATTGGTTTATATGAGATAGCAAAAGTAAGTGATAAAATATTATATGAATTTCATATCATTAATGAAAATAAATATAGATTTGTTATGAAATCTATTATTTATTCTAAAGATAAAGGGAGTTTAAGTTGAATTTAAAAAAAATACCTTACGGAATAGCTGATTATAAAGATATAAAAGAGAATAACTACTATTTTGTGGATAAAACAGAGTTTATAGAGAAGATAGAAGATTTGAATGAAAGATTTGTACTTTTTTTACGACCAAGAAGATTTGGCAAATCTCTTTTTTTAGCAGTTCTTGAAGCATACTATGACAAATATTATGCAAAAGATTTTGAGGTACTATTTGGAGATACTTATATAGGGAAAAACCTTACTCCTAAGGTAAGTAGTTATCTAATAATGCGATTTGATTTTAGTGGGATAGATATTAGTGATGTTGAAAATAGTTTCAAAGAATATCTTTTAGCTAGATTGAATAATTTTATAGAAAAATATAGTTTAGAAGTAGAGATGAATAGTAATCCTATAATTTTATTTAATAAAATATTTGAATATCTTCAAAAAAACAATCTTGACCTATATATATTAATAGATGAGTATGATAACTTCGCAAATAAATTACTTTTACAAAATAGAGAGAGTTACTTGGATATAGTATCGCATAAAACGGCACTATTTAAACAGTTTTTTACTACATTAAAAACAGCAACAAGTGGGAATGATTCTCCTCTGAAAAGAATGTTTATAACAGGTGTTACACCAATGACAATGTATGATGTAACAAGTGGATTTAATATAGGAAGTAATATCTCTTTAAATCCAAATTTTAATAATCTAGTAGGACTAAATGAAAATGAGGTGTTAGCATTGTTAAAATATTATGATGTAGATGCTGATATATCTCTTTTAAAAGAGTGGTACAATAACTATATATTTAGTGAAAAGATGCCTGAACCAATTTTTAATACAGATATGATTTTATATTTTATAAATAAGTATAAAGTTTCAGATGAGTTACCAATAGAGATGATAGATATAAATGTAAGAAGTGATTACTCAAAACTCAGAAATATTATATATACAAATAAAAAGCTCAATGGGAATTTTGATACATTAAGAACATTAATAGCTGGAGAGAGTGTAAGTGTTACAAATCTTGTGCAAGATTTTTCAGCCTTAAATTTGGAAAAAGAGAGTAACTTTAAATCTTTGATGTTTTATTTAGGATTGGTAACTATAAAAAGTAAAGATTTTTCATTAAACTTAACTATACCGAATGAAACAGTAAAAAGAATAGATATAGATTTTTTAGATGATACTTTAAAAGTGGAAAATATATTTAAACTCAATACAGATAGATTAGAAGAGTATTATAAAAATTTTGCATTAGAGGGAGATATAGGGATATTTAGATTTTTAGCAGAAGAGATAAAAGATAACTCAAGTATAAGAGATTATATCTATAAAGAGCAACATATAAAATCTATGTATATCTCTTATTTATCTTTAGTACCCTATTATATAATAAAATCAGAAGCAGAACTTAACAAAGGGTTTGCAGATATATTGATAAAACCATTTAACAATGAGTATATAAAATATTTTGGATTGTTAGAGTTTAAATATATAAAAAGAACAGAGAAAGCAAATAAAAAAAGAGTTAAATCTTTAGTGGAAGAAGCAAAAGAACAGTTAGAAAGATATGAGAATGATAGTTTAGTAACCCAATATAGTGATAAGGGGATAGAGCTTAAAAAAGTTATATTGGTTTTTCATGGCTGGGAACTTGTTTATTGTGAAGAACTAAAGTAAACTGAAGTAAATTAATATTCAGTTGAAAAATAATATAGATTAAGTATACTTTAGCTATTAAATATATTTAAAGAGAGTGAAAATGAAAATTAATTTATCAACAAAAATGTTAATTATATCTGTATCTTTAGTATCTATGTTAAATGCAACAGAACGGACATCGATAACATTAGGTACAGAAGATTGGTCTCCATTTAGTTTTAAAGATAAAAAAAGTAAAAAGATTTTAGGATTAAGTAGTGAAATAATTTATGAAACTTTTCGAATGATGAATGTAAAAATAACATCAAATAAAATAATGCCATGGGCAAGAACGCAAAAGTCTGGGTATGCTGGTAAATTTGATGCTGTCTATACAGCTTCTATCAATGATGAAAGAATTAAATATATGTATTTTCCAAAAGAGCCTCTTATATCGAGTAAATGGGTTTTATTTATAAAAAAAGAGAATATAACTAATCTTAAATTTGATAGTTTAAAATCATTGAATGCTAAAAAAATATGTTTAATCAATGGTTATAATTATCCAAAATTTTTTAAAAAGCATATAGATAAATACTCTAAAATTACCTTGACTTCAAGAGAAGATTTGAATATAAAAAAGTTACTCAATAATAGATGTGATTATATGCCAGCTGTATTGGAAACAACACTTAATATGATAAAAAATAAAACATCATTAAAACATATAAAAGCTTATCAAAAAATATACTATTTTGATAAACCATTATCTGTTA
>Ga0256826_1001816_pt1 | contig 13204 bp, 10 predicted proteins | sample CV79metaG_FD_185975 | JGI IMG/M metagenome (GOLD analysis project Ga0256826, IMG submission 185975) | Hydrothermal vent microbial communities from East Pacific Rise, Pacific Ocean - CV79 | ecosystem: Environmental > Aquatic > Marine > Hydrothermal vents | place: Pacific Ocean: East Pacific Rise...
AATCCCTAATCCGACTCAAGCAAATATTAACAGCAATACTCCAGAAAATTATTGGACAGGTGCAATATCTGCCTGGGCTGTTGATGCCGTAAAATTAGGTTATCAAGTGGAAACATTACCTTATAACGGTCAAATAACATATAATAACTCGTCCAACGCACAAGACCTAGCTAATTACGATATCTACGTGGTTTGCGAGCCCAATATCCTTTTTACAAATACTGAAAAAAATGCCATTATTAACTTTGTTCAGAACGGTGGTGGTTTATTCATGATTTCGGATCATGATAATTCTGATAGGAATGGTGATGGCTATGATTCGCCCTATATTTGGAATGATTTGATGGAGAATAATAACATACAAACAAATCCATTTGGCATGAGCTTTGATTATGAATTTTTTACCGAGACAACAAGCAATATACCCAATTTGCCTAATGATCCTTTATTACATGGAACTTATGGAGATGTAACAAGTGTGGAGTTTTATGGAGGAACATCCATAAGTCTTTCTCCTTCACAAAATACATCGGTAAAAGGAGTTGTATTTCAAAATGGTTTTTCTAATACGGGTAATTATGGAGTATTATGCGCTTATGCTTTGTATGAAAATGGGAAAGTTGTAGCTTTAGGTGATAGTTCTCCGGCTGACGACGGAACAGGAGATAATGGAGACAATCTTTACGATGGTTGGATTGAAGATGCTAATGGCAATCATGAACGGCTTATTATGAATGCCACAATTTGGCTTGCCGACAATACAACTGCAACCGAAGATATGTACACTGACAAAGGCGAGGTATTTATCTCTCATTCACTGAATTCTCTAACATTTAACATCTCTAAAAAAAATTCACTAAGTAATTTTTATATAATTATTTACAATTTGTTTGGTAGAGAAATGCATTCATCTAAACTAGATGATGAAATTAAGCTATCCTTACCAAATCACGGATTATATATTTATCAACTCTTTAATAATGGCCAATTGGTAAATACAAATAAATTTATCTATTAAGATTTCACATAAATCGTAATGAGAAATAAATCAATAATTATTATACCATTATTACTGATGCTTGTATTTTCATGCAATAAATTAATTGCTCAAAAAGAATTACAAGATAGTATAAAAGAGATTAGGCCCGGCTCTTTGGAATTCCTCTATCAAAAAGGGTATGTATTTCCTACCAACGACTTTGTAAAAGGTCATAATGCTGAAAATGATATTATTGATGAATTTCAAGCGTTTTCTGTCCGAATAACTAAACAAACTATCGGAAAAAAGCTTTGGGAACAACAGTATAATTACCCTGAATACGGACTAGGTATTTATGTGGCAGACTTTTATAATCCTCAGGAAATAGGAGTTCCCATTGCATTATATGGTTATTATACTGCTCCATTTTATAGATGGGAAAAATTTTTAATAAATTATGAATTGGGATTTGGTATTGCATTCAATTGGAAAAACTATTCGCAATCAAATACTTTTAATACAGCCATTGGTGCAAAATATACAGTGTATCTTGATTTAGGTATTAAAGCAGAGTATCGGTTTCATAAAAACTTCTCAGTGAGTGCAGGATTTAGCCTTACTCATTTCTCTAATGGTCATTTAAAAGACCCCAATTTTGGACTAAATACCATTGCTCCCAAAATAGGTATTAAATATCATTTACATAAAGAGCTGCCCCAATTTATAAGTCGAGAAATTCCAAAATATCGATCAAAAAATGAGTTTTCCTTTTCTGTTTTTGGAGGAATGAAAAATATTATTTACGACAGTATGAATATTCCGGAATCGGAAAGATTTGAAGGTTTATCTTTTTTTGTGGGAGGCTTTATGGGAACAGTTAATCGCCAAATAAGCTATAAATCGAAAATAGGCCTAGGATTATCACTATCCTATGATGGATCAATAAATGCTCAAGTTGCAGTAGATGAAGGAGAACTAGAAGTGAGTAAAATACAACTGCTCGATCATTTTCAAATGAGTATATTCGCATCATATGAATGGGTAGTAAACAAAGTTTCAGTTCTACTTCAACCAGGCATTTATATTTATAGAAAGCAAATAAAAAATAAAAGCCCGGTTTTTTATCAACGCATAGGTTTAAAGTATAATTTCTACAATAATTACTATGCTGGCATTTCATTAAGAGCCTATTATTTTTCTGTTTCCGATTTTATTGAATGGAGTGTAGGTTATAGTTTTTAATGGAGATTATTAATAATTAACAAGCAGAATGCATCATGAAAAAATATCTTTATATCATATTAATTATTAGCTATTTTAGTTTAAACCAAATACAAGCACAAGAGCTTAGAAAAGGTCCTTATCTTATATATCCTGGAATAAATACAAGCATGACAGTTTATTGGCAACTTGATAGCTCTATAGACCAATGTGAGCTTTCTTGGGGAAGCAATACCAACTATTCAGATGGTAGCATATTTCTTAGCGAAACAGATGCAACTGATGATGGTCATCAATATTCCTATACCATTGAAAACTTGATTCCCAATACTAAGTATTATTATAAAGTGGTTTATAATCAGCTTAGTTCTAGTTCATTTTTTCATACGGCACCGTTGGACACAAGTAAAAGCACTCAAATACTAGCCTATGGAGATACAAGAAGTTTTCCCGAAAGACATGACCAGGTTACAAACCAAATGCTCAATGAAATTAATAACAATGATAATCCTTCTAGTATATTAATACACAGTGGTGATTGGAACTCTACCGACTCTGAAAGCAAATGGGACAGTGATTATTTCAATAGAAACTATGTGCACAATATGGAAGTTCAATCCAAAGTACCCATTATGGGAGCAAGAGGAAACCACGAAGGAAACTGTATGCAATACTATAAATACTGGCCCTATTCATACTATTCTGAGCATTATTACTCATTTAATTATGGCCCTATACATTTTGCTTTCATTGATCAATATGTTGATTATTCAACAGCTTCGGAGCAACTAAACTGGTTAGAGCAAGACCTTCAGAACACTACTAAGCCTTGGAAAATAATATGTTTACACGAACCAGGGTATACCGATGAATCGGTACATAAAAATAATACTGATGTACAAGATTTTATTCAACCTTTATGCCTACAAGAAAATGTAAAGCTAGTCATTGGTGGCCACAATCATTATTACGCTCATTGCCTGGTTGACGGCGTACATCATTTAACCTTGGGAGGTGGAGGAGCCCCGGGATATAATGCTATTCATATAGGTGAAGGCTTGGTGTATAGCGAATCTGGTTTAAATTTTGCAAAGATTATTGTTAATAAAAACACTTGTACTATTCAAATATTTAGAACTGATGGAAGTATTATGGAAACAATAAATATTGATTTAGCTGTTAATGCATTAAATAATATTAACAACGCTACCCGGTATTATGTAACATCAACTTCAAATACTATTAGCATTGCAACAAAAGAGTATAAATCAGCAAGGTTGTCAATAATAAATATCAATGGAGAAATAATTCTTACACAGTATTTACAAATGAATACAACAGTCCTAAACACTTCTTTTATTTCCAATGGAGTATATTTTATAAAAATTCAAAAAAACGGGAAATCCTATACTCAAAAAATACTAATCAAACATTAATGTCATTGTTTTTATAATTATTTATTATTGAAAATCTGCGCAAAATATTTACTTTCTTTGACTTTTAATAACCATAAACATTTCATCCAAATATTGTTCTAAGACATCCAAAACAGCAGCTTTGTATTTTTCGGGATCAGCTTTAATAAAAACAGTCCCCATTCCCCTTTCCATGGTATTAGAAAAATTCTTTACAAAAACAGGCTTACAATCATCACATCTTGTAACTTCGGGAGCAAAAACCATTTCCGATTCAATTTCGCTATCATTCATATCTAGCTTCATAAATAGCTGTTTGCCCTTATCATTAATGGAAAAAAGATATGTATTGTCTTCAAACATTCCTATGCCTTGCTTATTATAGGTAAATCCGTCAATTTTAATTACAGGAACAACAGATGAATTAGCCTCCGTATAAATCACCCTTTCTTTTATTCCGTAATAATTCTTTCCCGATTGTTTAATATCTATTCCTATTTCGGCAAAATCAATTGTAACAAGAGAGCTTAACAGTACTGCATCTAGCTCCTTTGGTAGTTTCTGTTGTGCTCCAAATGGAGAAGCATTATTCCATGTAATATAAGGAGCATTACCATAATTATAAATTTGAGCTATTCCCCAAGATTTTTTAACATTCTCAGTCTCTCGCATACCTTTGTTTTTAAGTTTTGTATAGGATTTTGCGCTGCTCAATTCATCGTAAGATAATACTTCGATACCTAAATCTTCAAACCGTTTTTTGAGCATGGAATAATATTCGTCTGTAATATCCTGAAGCAATTGCTCATTTATTCCTTCCAAAATAGAATATACAGCAAATTTATAGTACTTTTCCTTTCTCCATGAGGTTTCCTCAGCCTGACGTGATGCCAATTTAAAACGAACGTTGGAACCCAAAATGGCAACCCTTTTGGCTTTAGCAAAAACAGCCCCTTGACTGTGAGTTCCATACTTCTTTTTAATCTTCTTTAGTTGCTTTTTATCCTGAGCTTGTGCTCCTAAGGTCATCAACAAACTCAATAATACAATCCAAATATTTTTCATAATATAGGTTTACTTAATTTATTTTTTCACAAAAGTCTATATTATAAGTGATTAGTGCCATAGGACATATGCCCTATTATAAATACAGAATCTTAAAAGAGATAAAAAAAATGTTAAAATCCATCCTCTATTAAATAATTATATTACTTTTGCGAGTGAATACTAACTAACATAATTTAAAATGTTCTCAGAAAGACAGTCAGAAATAATAGAAAAATCTATTGGAATTATTGCCAACAAAGGGATACAGGGTTTAACAATAAAAAACCTATCCAAAGAAATTGGGATTTCTGAACCTGCAATATATCGACACTTTGAAAGCAAGACGGCAATTTTGCTAGCCCTGCTATCAACTTTTGAAGATATGGCAGACATGTTAAGTTTAATGATGCAAAACTCAAAAGACACTGCCATTAAGAAAGTAGAATTTGTCTTTAATAAAATGACAGAGGTATTTACTGAAACTCCATCTTTGGTTTCTGTTATCTTCTCAGAAGAAATATTTAAAAATGAAGAAGTACTTAAATATAAAATTACTGGTATCCTAAATAAAAATGAAGAAACTATAGAAAATATCATTAAAATTGGTCAAGATAGTGGAGATGTTAGAAAAGATATAAATTATAAAAACATTGCTTTAATATTTATGGGTTCGCTAAGGCTTTTGGTTAAAAGATGGGATTTAAACGATTATAATTTTAACTTAAAAGCAGAAGGCAATAACTTAATAAAATCTTTACAAGTTATTATAGCAAAATAAAATAATTATAGAGGGAGTGATTTTTTTACAAAAAAAGTTAGTTAACATTAACTATTAATATTGAAATAAAATAATTAAAAACAAATACAGATGGAAAATATTTTAAAAAAACTACTAAACTATTCATGGATTAGTATGATAGTCATTCTAGCTATCTCGGCATATTTCGTTTTAGAAATGAAAGATAACACCAGAATGGAAACCAATTTAGATAAATACATGCCTCAGGATCATCCTGCATTTATTTATAGCGATAAAGCTGAAAGTTGGTTCAATATTCAAGACGGAATTATCATTGCTATTGAAAACAAAAATGGCATTTATAACTATGAAACGCTTGATACATTAAAAAAACTCACCAAGCGTTTTCAAAAATTCCCTGAGATTAATAAAAGTGATGTAACTTCCCTATACACAGCCGATAATATTGTTGGCACAGAAGATGGTATGGATGTGAAAAGCTTTTTTAAACGAGTTCCAAAATCGGAAGAGAAGCTAAAAGAATTGCAAAACCATGTTCGGAATAATGAAATGGTACGTGGCAAACTTGTATCAGAAAGTGAACAAGTTACAGTTATTATTGCTGAAATAGGTGATGATGTTTTTACTCAGGAATTTTATAATAAAATACTTGCAACTGCAAAAGCTTCCGAAACAAAAGATATCAAAATTCATGTTGCCGGAAGACCAATTGTTGAAGGTACTATGGCTCTGTTGGGACCTGCAGATATGAAAAGAATGGTACCCATTGTCATCTTAGTTATTTTAATAGTTTTATTTCTCACTTTGAGGAGTGTAAAAGGAACACTTATCACCTTGGGAGTTGTATTTCTTTCCACTATTTGGGCATTTGGTTTAATGGCCGCAGTTGGAATTCCCATTTACGCTGTTTCAACCATGATACCCGTTATGCTTATAGCCATAGGGGTTGCCGATGGAATTCATCTATACAGCCACCTACATACCTTTGTAGACCACAACCCTAGGGCAGGCAAACTAGAAGCCACCAAAGACATGATTAAGCATATGTGGAAACCGGTTGTAATGACCTCTGTTACAACAGCAGTTGGATTTACTTCACTCCTCACATCAGAAGTATATCCTGTTAAATATTTTGGTGTTTTTACTGCATTTGGAGTAATGATGGCCATGGTATTCTCCTTGGTGTTTCTTCCAGCAGGAATCATGATTTTTGGCCTCCCAAAAGCCAAAAAAGTAAACCATAATGAAGACAAAGAAGGACATTCTCATTCTAAAGTAGCCAATAATTTTGCTGCTGCAGTTATTAAACACAAATATATATCTATCATAGGATCAGCAGTTATTATCGTTCTTTCAATCATTGGAATGCAAGAAATGTGGATTAATTCCAGCTTTTTAGATAAGTTTGAAAAAGACAGTGAAATTGTCCTTACCGACCAGTTTATCAACGAAAATTTTGGAGGAACCAGTTCGCTCAACCTAATATTAGATGCTGAAGGGAAAAAAGATACTTTTAAAGAGCCTAAAGTACTACAGTTGGTAGATAAGATGCAAAAAGATGTTGACAAGCAATTAGCCGTAGTAGGAAATACTTTTTCACTTGCCGATTATATCAATAGAATGAATAAAGTAATGAATGCCGATAAAGAGGAGTTCAATACCATTCCTAATAATAAGAATCTAATAGCTCAATACTTGCTATTATATGAAATGTCAGGCGATCCCGAAAACTTAACAAAAGTAGTAGACTATGACTATGAAAAACTAAATGTAACTTTTCAGTTGAAAAAAGATGATTCCAAAGCTATCAATTCGGCTCTTGATATTATTCATACTTACGAAGATGAGTTTAACGATATGGGTATTAGCCTTAATTATGCCGGAAGTGGCTATAAAGGACTTGTTTTTACCGATTTAATTCTGGAAGGACAAATTAAAAGTTTAATCATGTCACTCATCATCATCATCGTGCTAATTTCTTTAATGTTTAAAAATATTAAAATTGGTTTAATAAGCTCTATTCCTATTATTATTACAGCGGCCATTAGCTTTGGTATCATGGGCTTCTTAGGTATTCCATTAAGTACTACCACTGCCCTACTCTCCAGCATTGCTATTGGAATTGGGATAGACTATGCTGTTCACTTTTTAGAACAGTACCGCAACAATGCCGCCAATACTGATAATAAACTCGATGCAGCTCAAAAAACAATGGCTCATTCAGGTAAAGCTATTATTTATAATGCCATTGTAGTGATAGCAGGTTTTTTAGTACTCCTCTTCTCGGTATTTCCACCAAATCGTGAACTAGGTGCATTGGTATCACTCAATATGTTCACCAGTTTTGTTGGAACACTTACCATTATGCTTGTACTACTTTATCAATCAAATGTATATTTTAAAAAGAAAAAATAAAATTAAAGTAAGCCACAAAGAAAGTGAACTATGAAAAAGGAATAATATTGAACAAAATAAAATTTTTGTGATAAATCCTTAATGAACAAATGAATTAATAAAATAAAAACAACAATAGATATGAAAACTATAAAATTAAAAGCAATTATTATTGCTCTGGTATTGGCAGGAGGATATTCTGCACAAATAATGGCTCAAGAATTAACAGGCCGCGATATTATTGAAAAAGTCTATAATCGCCCAACTGGGGATGATATGACTTCCGATCTCACCATGACACTCATTAACAAAAGTGGAAGTGAAAGAGTGCGAAAAATCAAACAATTCACTAAAGATTTTGGCGATGTGGAAAAAAGCATCATGTTTTTTCAATCTCCTGCAGATGTAAAAAATACATCATTTATGAACTTTACATATGATGATGACAGCAAAAGCGATGACCAGTGGATTTACTTACCTGCTATTAAAAAAACCAAACGTATTTCCAGCGACAGTAAAAGTGACTCGTTTATGGGATCGGATTTTACTTACGACGATTTAGGTGATAGGAAATTGGATGCAGATACTCATAATAGGTTAGAAGATGAAACAATAGATGGTGTGGACTATTACGTTGTAGAAAGCATTTCAAAAGATGAAGACTATATGTATTCTAAAACAAAAACATGGATTAGAAAAGACCATTTTATTGGTTTAAAAAAGGAATTTTACGATGAAGATGGCGAATTATTCAAAGTATTAGAAGTGAAAAAATTTGAAGAAATGGATGGTATTATTGTTATTACCAATTCGCAAATGGTTGATACCAACAGAAACCACAGAACAACAATGGTTCTAAGTAACGTAAAAATCAATACGGGTATTCCTTCTTCTAAGTTTAGTGAAAGAATGATGACACGTGGTTTATAACAGATTAAAAAATTGTAGATTTCAAAAAAACACCAATAATAACATGAAAAAATATAGTGTCATATTCATCTTAGTAATCATCCAAACAGTAAATATTTGGGGGCAAAGTGAGTATGATACTATTCCCCATATTCATTTATCCACTATAGCTCACGAAAATCAAGGAAATAGCTTTATCACTTTCCCTACTGATATTGGTAATATAGAACCTATTTGGTTTGAAGCTAATCTAATCCCAAATTTTAATATCAGAACTAGCAAAAATTCGCGACTCCTAGGTGTATTAACTCCTCAAATAATTATAAGGATGTACCAAGAAGAGTCCTTTCCTGTAAGAACTCCCAGCTATATGCCACAGCTCACTATTTACTATTTATTAAGTGAGAAAAATAAAGTAAACAGCTTTAGTTTATTTGGCCGTATTGCACATCATTCCAATGGACAGGATGGTAATTTCTTTCTGGAAAATGGAGATATTAACTTGGAAACCGGAAGTTTTGCAACCAACTATTTTGACTTGGGAATCATTAGGACTAAATACAGCAACAGGTTTAATGCAGTTCAATTCTTATCCACTTCTATGGAAATACATCCTCCAAGTTTGACTATTGAAGAGTTAAAAGGAATTTATGGCCTTTATAGATGGAATGCCATATTTTCTATTTTCAAATTACAAAATAAAACAATTGGTGGCCATAAAAAAGCCAGCCTTTCAATTAAAGGAAAGGCAACTTGGATGTTTGGGGAGTTGAATGATAAAAAGCCCATCGCTTGGAGAAGATTTATTTTTAGTCTGACCGTTTATTATCATCCAAAATTCCTTGAAGATATAGGATTCTTTGCTCAGGTATATCACGGATCAGATTATTATAATATTTATTTCGACCATCAATTATCTGTGATTCGAATTGGAATTATGACAGAAATATTAAGATTTTAAAACAATAATTATGAAAACTAAAAAAATATTAATCATATTAATCCTCATCTCTTCAGCACTCGTAAAATCACAAAATGTTGATATATCAGGATTTGCAAGAACCTATGAAGGCGTTACTTATAATAATGGTGATTTTGTAATAATGCAACAAACACTTAATTTAAATTTTGAGAAAAGGGGCGAAAAAGTAGCATTTAAAGCAAACCCTATGTTGTATTTATATAATACGGATAGTTTAAACTTTAATATGCGAGAACTTTATTTAGATTTGTATTTCAATAATTTTGATTTACGAATAGGTAAACAACAAGTGGTTTGGGGCAAAGCAGATGGAGTTTTTATTACAGATATTGTTTCGCCTCTCAACCTAACCGAATTTCTACTTCCCGATTTTGACGAAATTAGAACAGGGGTGATTGCTGCTAAGCTTAATTATTATATTGGCAATGGAAATTTAGAAGCTATTTGGATTCCTCAATTTACACCTACTATCCGCCCTAGCGAAGGTTCTATTTGGTATTCACAACCTAGTTTTCCTGCACCAGCAACTTTCGATTGGAGCCAGAGTAAAATATCTCCATCTTTGGAAAACAGCGAATTCTTTCTGAAATATTCTGCCATGACTTCTAAAGTAGATTTTGAAATTATGGGAGGTTATACTTGGGATGATAACCCTACTATGCATATTCAAAAAGAATTTACGGTAGATAGTACAAGCATGCCACCATCTCCTATTTTAACAGGATTAACAGTTACTCCTCAACATCACAGATTAACTGTTGGTGGTGGTTCATTTAGTACAGAAATCAAAGGAGTAATTTTACGTGGAGAAGCAGCCTATTATAACGGTAAGTATTTTCAAACAGCTGATCCTATGGCAACCGATGCCATTATTCAGAAAGACTATCTTCACTATGTGGCAGGTGTAGATTTTAATATTGGAAGCGTAAAATTAAGCGCACAATTTATTCAACAGTATATATTAGACTATAATGACTTTATCGATCAAAAAGAAGCTCTAAATACAGCTACATTTTTAGCTCATTATGATATGCTACGTGAAACCCTGCATTTGGAACTATTCTCCTATATTGGATTAAGCAATAGCGACGCTCTTATTCGCCCTAAAATTACTTACGACTTCGACGATAGTTTCTCTATTCTTTTAGGGGGAAATATATTTGTAGGTGATGAGCAAGGACAGTTTGGTCAATATGGGGATAATTCAATGATTTATGCGAAGATAAAATACAATTTCTAATTTGCTTCTCATGCTCACTATTTTCGATATACATATCAATAAAATAATGCTCATTTACAAATATAAACTCCGCATATTTCTGATTTTACATCCTCAATATCAAGCATGATAAGCTAAACAAATCTATGGAAAAGGTACAAACAAAAAATACACCAATGCAAAGAACAAAACTAATCATTACACTATTATTATTCTTATTTATTACCGGACTAGGCTTTGCACAAAAAGCAGATGAATTAATTGGAAAATACCGATTACCTAATAAATTAGATGTTGAAATATTTAAAGAAAACGGAAAATATTTGGGGAAAATCATAGCATTACGAGATTTTGAAGATGGACAAACAACTGACATCAATAATCCAGATAAATTGAAACAAGACACTCCTCTGATAGGTTTACAAATTATTAGCAACTTGGAATATGACAGCGAAGAAAACAAATGGCTGCATGGCGATATGTATGGGCCTGAGAAAGGTATGAATTTTCATTTAAAAGTTATTGAAATGAAAGATGATGAAATAATTGTTGTGGGATCAAAGTATTTCTTTTGGAAGACTTTAGTTTGGAAAAAAATATAATACTTATAAAAAATGACGATATCTTCGTTAGACTTGAGCCAATATTTAGTCATTTACTATAGAATCTTCGTATTTTTGCAAAAAAATACTTCATCATGTTATTAAACCTTGCCAGACAAGATACTATTTGTGCTCCGGCCACAGCAGCCGGAAGTGGTGCTATTGCAGTGATTAGAGTCTCTGGCCCTGAATCATTTTCTATTGCTGATAAAATATTTACAGCCTATGATGGCTTATCAAGTTTGCAAGAAGCAAATGGATATACAATCCACTTTGGGAAAATCAGGAAAGGCACAAAGCTTATTGATGAAGTTTTAGTAAGTGTTTTTAAAAACCCGAAATCATATACCGGAGAAGATTCTCTAGAAATAAGCTGCCATGGTTCTAGCTATATCATTCAGCAAATATTGGACCTATTACGAGAGAAAGGTTGTAGATATGCTGACGCAGGTGAATTTACTATGCGGGCATTTTTAAATGGCAAATTTGATTTATCGCAAGCTGAAGCTGTGGCCGACCTGATTGCGTCTAATTCAGAAGGCTCTCACCAATTGGCTATGCAGCAAATGCGCGGTGGTTTTTCTAATAAAATAAAAGAGCTTAGACAAGAATTGTTAGACTTTGCCTCCTTGATAGAACTAGAGCTTGATTTTAGTGAGGAGGATGTAGAGTTTGCAGACAGAGGAAAGTTTTATGAGCTATTAGAGAAGATAAGAGTAGAAATAGAGCAGCTCATTGAGTCCTTCAACTTAGGGAATGTAATGAAACACGGAATTCCGGTAGCTATTATTGGCAAACCTAATGTTGGTAAATCAACCCTTCTCAACCGTATTTTACGAGAAGAAAAAGCCATAGTTTCTGATATTCCCGGTACCACTCGTGATGCCATTGAAGACACTATCGTTATCAATGGAATTGCTTTTAGATTTATCGATACTGCAGGTTTACGGGACTCCTCCGATAAAATAGAAAACATTGGCATTGAGCGCACTTATGAAAAGATAAAACAATCACAGATTATACTTTATGTTTGTGATTTAACCCAAGCCAATCCCGAGGAGCTTTCCAAACAACTAGAAGACTTCAAGGACCATATAGAAGATAAAAACAAGCAGTTTATCATTATTGGTAATAAGACCGACGAGCTAACTGAGCTACCCTCCCACTTCACTCAATTCGTTGATTTGGAAACCATTTTTATCTCGGCCAAGCGCAACGAGAATATTCACTTGATTGCGGAAAGTCTCAGCAAATCAGTACAAAGCCTAAATTTGAGCGACAAAACCATCGTTTCTAATGCCCGCCACCTAGACATTCTCCATCAGGTAGCCGAAAGCATCAACCAAATAGAAGAAGCCTTCCAAAACGATATCCCCACCGACTTAATAGCTATTGACATCCGCCAAGCTCTGCACTATCTCGGCGAAATCACAGGCACAGTCACTACCGACGAATTGCTTGGGAATATCTTTGGTCGTTTTTGTATTGGGAAATAGAGTACAAATCACTTGTTTTCCTGTAAGAAAACACCTAGTAGAATATAATAATTGACTCTAATTCCATATCTTAGCAAAATATTTCAATAACAAAAAATGGGCCTACCAATAAACATAAATGATTTAATCCATGGTAATACCATAGAATGGGAAAGGCTGGAATTTAAGCAAAACTGGAAC
>Ga0256826_1001817_pt1 | contig 13203 bp, 16 predicted proteins | sample CV79metaG_FD_185975 | JGI IMG/M metagenome (GOLD analysis project Ga0256826, IMG submission 185975) | Hydrothermal vent microbial communities from East Pacific Rise, Pacific Ocean - CV79 | ecosystem: Environmental > Aquatic > Marine > Hydrothermal vents | place: Pacific Ocean: East Pacific Rise...
ATAACAAAGCCCTATTTTATTAGGGCTTATCTTCTTTTTTTTTCTTCAAATTTTCAATTTATTAAAGATATTTTCCTTAGGTTGACGCGTATGCGATTTTATCGAACAAGAATTAAAGCCCATAGAGCAATCTGTTCGATGAAATCGAACCTACAAAAATAGGTATTATTTCCCCATAAAAACTTTAACTTTTAGTTTTGTTCCTATTTGAATACCAATTTTCATCCGTTTTCCTCTGATTCTTTTAGATGTTTTATAGTCAATAATCCCATTTTTAACTTTAACACCTCTCCACCCATGACCACGAATATAGACATAAGCTTTTTTAGCATTTTTATCAACTTTGGCTTTTACTCTTGTTAAAACTCCATTTGTAGGGTAGTGCTTAGGCTCTAAAATCTCCACATTATGTAGCTCATCAAAGTTTAGATAGGTTTTTAGTTTTGGTTTTCCTACCAAGGCACATCTGTCTATGTCATAAATATCTGTTCCTTTTGATACAGCACCCATATTTTGGTTAAATACAGCCTCAAAACCGTACTCTTTGGTAATGCGTTCTAGCCGTTTGTTGTACTCTCCATACGGATAGACAAAATATTTTGGTTTTGTGCCAAGCTCTTTTTTAAAGATAGCTAACCCTTTGTCAAAATCGGCTCTTATCTGCTTTTCACTCATATTTGCCATGTGACCATGTGAATATGAGTGATACTCAAATGTTCCATATTTTGCAATCTCTCTTAGTTGAGCAAAAGAGGTGTAATCTTTGTACTTCTCTTGGGTGGCTTTTAGATACAAAAAGATGGTAAATGGGTAACCAAACTCTTTAAATATCGGCAGACCCTTTTTATAGAAGCTTTTAAAGTTATCATCAATGGTTAGAGCAATCCAGTTGTCTGGAATCTCTTGGTTTGCCTTTAGAGCATTAACAATGGTCTCTAGTTTTACAACCTTATAACCATGCTTTTTAAAGTAGTTAAACTCTTTGCGTAGTTCGGATAGGCTTGTATTGGTTGAGGGGTGTCTTGAGTCTCCAAATCGGTGATAGACAAAGATATGTGCATTGGCTTGAAGTAGTGAAGTAGCCGAGGTTAAAAGATAGAGAAGAAGTAAAATATATTTTACCATAGAGGTTTCCTTTTTTGGGTGGAATTATAGCCTGTTTTAGAGATTCTTTGAGTTAAATAAACATAAAAAATGTTATAATTTATGTTTAATATGGTTTTAAAGTAGGGTCGATTTATCAACCTAAAATTGAGATAAATATTTGTGAAATGGTCGGTGAACCGACCCTACGCGAATTATGATATAAATAAGGAGAGCATAATGGATTTTTTCAGATTAAAAGATAACAACACAACAATTTCAACCGAAATCAGGGCAGGATTCACCACCTTTTTAACCATGATGTATATAGTCCCAGTAAATGCCATGATTATGAGCCAAGCAGGTATGCCACTTGATGCACTGCTAACAGCCACAGCACTTATTACGATTATTGCTACCATTTTAAATGGGCTTTGGTCAAATACTCCTGTAGCAATGAGTGTAGGTATGGGAATTAATGCCTACTTTACCTTTGGTTTAGTCTTGGGAATGAAGATGCCTTGGCAGAGTGCTTTGGGTGTGGTCTTTATATCAGGTATACTCTTTTTACTTCTCTCTTTGACTCCTTTTAGAGTTTGGATTATAGAGAGCCTACCTAAAGATTTAAGACGAGCCATAAGTGCAGGAATTGGGACTTTTATCGCCTTTATTGGGTTTAAAGAGATGGGGATTGTTGTTGATAACCCTGCAACACTTGTAGGATTGGGTGATTTTGGTAATTCATCAGTTCTATTGGGAATATTTGGGCTTTTTATGGTCTTTATTCTCTACTCTCTAAGAGTAAAGGGTGCATTTATCTTGGCTATTACTCTTACCTCTATCGTGGGTTGGGGTGTTGGCACTGCTGATTATCCAAAAGAGTTTATCTCTATGCCCTCTTCAATTGCTCCAATATTTTTAGAACTGGATATTATGTCGGCTCTCTCTCTATCTCTTTTGCCTGTGATTATTACCTTTTTAATTACCGATATGTTCGATTCACTTGGAACTCTGGCAGGGGTTGGTTTTAGAGCAGGGCTTTTTGAAAAAGAGTCAAAAGAGATAGAGAGAACACTAGAAGCAGATGCTACAGCTTCGGTTTTAGGTTCACTTTTAGGAGTATCAACCACCACAGCCTTTATAGAGAGTGCATCAGGAGTAGAAGAGGGAGGAAGAACAGGTTTAACAGCATTGGTTACAGGGCTATTTTTTATATTAACACTCTTTTTATTACCTCTATTTAAAGCAATCCCACCCAATGCCATCTACCCAATTTTAGTAATGGTAGGAATCTTAATGTTTAGTGAGTTAGCTAATATAGACTTTAACGACAGAGCCACAGCTACAGCCACCTTTTTTATAGTTCTGCTTATGCCTTTAACATACTCTATTACTACTGGGTTGGCTTTTGGATTTATAAGTTATTTGGTTTTAAAAGTTGTGGAGGGGAAGTTTAAGGATATAAATATGGGGGTTGTTCTGTTGGCTTTGATTAGTTTGTTGGTGTTTGTTTATTAGAATTAAAGAGTTAGTAAATATGACAATATGACATATTTTTACTCTTTAAGTTATTTTTTGGATAAAATATATCAAAAGACTAAATTCAAGAAATAGGGTTTTAAATATGCAACTAATAGATGAAATTATTGATATATTAAGTAGTGAAAACACTAATTTAGAAAATGCACTTATAAAAACAAAAGTTTTATTGCATAAGATGGGAGAAAAATCATTATTGACTTGGGTGAATAATGAATTAAATGGATATTCTTACAAAGATAATATTCCTGAATATAGGAGACTTGATGCACCTCTTTATGCTACGATAACAAATGGCTATCAACGACGGAGTAACCAACAATTACCACTTATCCATTTAGAAAGTCATAAAATAGAAGAGCTGATAACTGTTGAATTAAAGGATAGTGTATCTTCTCTTTATTATTTTAGTAATAGTGAAGATATAATTAAAGTAGATATTCAAATAGAATACTTATATTTATTTTCAGATGTTTTTAATAAAAATGTACATATCGAATCTGCTTATAAATATATTTCTCATGGACGAATTGAACAAGTATTAAGCCAAGTCAGAAGTAGACTATTAGATTTTTTACTTGAATTATCAGAAAAATTACCAAATAAAAAAGGAGAAATAGATTTGAAATCAGAATCTAAAAAAATTAAAACAGAAGAGCTATTTAACCATACAATTTTTGGAGATAACACAACTATTATCGTTGGAAATAAAAATACTACCAATACTCATCAGCTTAAAAATGACATAGATGCTTTGTTTGAAACTCTTCGTAAATATGATATAACAGAAAAAGAGTTAACACAATTAGAGAAATCTATAGAAAAAGATACAGAAAATGGTATTAAAAAATATGGGAAAAATGTAAAAGAATGGTTAATTAAAGTTTCAGGAAAAGCTATTGAAAAAGGTACAATAAATACAATGAGTGGAATTGGTGAAGCAATAACAAGCTTCTTTTAAATATGAGTTTTACTATTTCTTAAATAATTTTATAGTAACCTACATTACAGTAACCACAGTTACAATAAATTAAAAGGTAACTCCATGAAATTCTATAACCGAGAAAAAGAGCTAAAAAACCTAAAAAAAATAGAACAAGCCTCAAAAAAATCATCTAAAATGACCATAATTATAGGTCGTAGGCGAATTGGTAAGACAACACTTATTAAAGAGGCTTATCCTCAAAAGCTTTATCTCTTTATCTCTAAAAAAAATGAGGCTCTGCTTTGTGAAGAGTTTATTAAGATAGTTGAACTTCAGTTAGAGGTTAAAATATTTGGAGAGATAAGAAAGTTTAGAGAACTGTTTGAGTATCTGATGGAACTCTCTACTAAACGAGCTTTTACACTGATAATAGATGAGTTTCAAGAGTTTTTGAGTATTAATAAATCACTCTATTCTGATATGCAAAATATTTGGGATAGTTATAAAGATAGAAGTCAGATGAATCTTGTTTTGAGTGGGTCTATCTATTCGCTAATGAAACGGATATTTGAAGATAGAAAAGAGCCTCTATTTGGTCGTGCTAATAACAAAATGGAGCTAAAAGCCTTTTCAGTTGTGACTTTAAAAGAGATTTTAGAAGATTACTCTCCTAATTATACTAATGATGATTTACTTTCGTTTTATATTCTTACGGGTGGTGTGGCAAAATATGTAGAGATATTTGTGGATGCAGAGGCTTTTACCCTAGAAGAGCAGTTAGATTTGATATTTGATGACTACTCTCTTTTTTTGGATGAGGGGAAAAATTTGTTGATTGAGGAGTTTGGAAAAGAGTATACCACCTATTTCTCTATTCTTTCACTTATTTCATCTTCTAAAACTTCACGAACAGAGATGGAGTCAATTTTAGAGCGAAATATTGGAGGTTATCTTGATAAATTAGAGGTGGAATATAGCATTATTAAAAAAGTTAAACCTATCTTTGCCAAAGAGGGAAGCCGAACGGTTAAATATGAGATTATAGATAACTTTTTTAATTTTTGGTTTCGGTTTATCTATAAATATCGAAGTGCTATAGAGCTAGAGAACTATGACTATGTTAAAAGTATTGTTAGAAGAGATTATGAGACATATAGTGGGCTGTTTTTAGAGCGATATTTTCAAGAGAAGCTTAGGCTGAGTTATGAATATTCAGCGATAGGGAACTATTGGGAGAGGGGTAATCAAAATGAAATAGATATTGTGGCGATTAATGAAGATGAAAAGAGGATGCTTATAGGCGAAGTGAAGAGAAATCCTAAAAAGATAGATTTGTATAAAGTAGAGCAGAAGTCTTTAAAATTAATAGCTAAGTATAAAAAATACTCCATTAACTATAAAGGGTTCTCTTTAGAAGATATGTAAAGGTTCTATGTCAACCCCAAACCCCAAAGATTAAGCTATAATTGTACTACAACACTTAAAGGAGTTTAATTTGGGTTGGGAGATACATATACATCTTATAGCAGCTGTTTCATGGATTGGTGGTTCGGTTTTTATGTTTGTTTTGGGCATTTCGTTGCGTGGTAAAGAGAATCAGGATGCTGTCTATCCTAGGGTTGGCCCTATTTTTGGTTATTTTGAGATAGCTTCTTTGGTGGCACTTTTGACTACGGGGATATTGATGATTATAAATAATGGATTGATTCATATTCTTTTTGATTCAACTATTACAGATAATATTGCACTTAATGCACTGCGTGAAAAGTTAATGGTGGTTGCTTTGATGACTGTTATTACCATTGTTCATACAATTATTGCTTTTAGAACCAATGGTAAAGAGAGAACACAAGTAGAAAAGATTCTTTCTCGAGGCTCTTCTATGGGTATTTTTATTTTGAATTTTGTGGTACTTCACTATGCTATTATTATACGAGATATTCTATAACAGATGAGGTGTCTAAGCTGTTATAAATTAAGCTTTGATGCTTTTTGTAAAACTTGTCAAGAGCAACTCTTGAAACCGAATATCACCAAACATGTAGTTGATGGATTAGATGTTTATAGCTTTTTTAACTATCAAAATATCGAAGATTTACTTTTGACAAAACATACTCCACAAGGTTTTAAAGTCTATAAAGCTTTGGCTAAAATCTCATTTAGACCATTTATTGAGAAGTTTATTAAAGAAGATAGTCGAGAGATATATGTTGTTGGTGTTGATGAGCATGTAAAATATGGATATAGCCATGTGGCACTCTTGACCCATGAATTAAGATATAAAGGGGTAAAAATTCTTTATGGTAAACTTATGGCAACCAATGGTATAAAATATTCAGGAAAATCACTGCAGTTTCGTTTGGAAAATCCAAGAGGGCTTTTGTATCATGGATTTAAAGATATAGAAGTTATTTTGGTAGATGATATTATTACAACAGGAACAACTCTAAAAGAGGCAAAAAAAGTGTTACAAAAAAGTGGTGTAGAGGTACTTTTTTCTTTAACCTTGGCTAGTGTTAAAGTATAATTATGATAAGTTTGCGTAATAAAAATTAAAAGGAGACATTATGAATGTTGAAAAAATTAGAGCAGTCTGTAGACCGTTTAGAATTGTACTTGGAGCATCGTTGATTGGATATGGTATTTACAGTGGTAATGCGTTGTTTTATTTGGGTGTGATTCCACTTATTGCTGGTCTTGTTAACTTTTGTCCACTTTGTAAAATTACAGGTCAATGTGATATTATGGGTGGAAAATAAAAGTTTAAGTTAGAAAATTTATTTATCTCTTTTTTGATATACTTTCATTAATAATATTAAGTATTAGGAAACAGAGATGAATCTCAATAAAATAAAACTTGCAATATATGCTCTCCTCTTGACCAATAAATTTGGCTTTAAATTAAAAAATATCCCTTTACCCTTAGATAAAAAAGATGTTAGACTTGGTTATGCTCAAACACTGTTGGCTAAATTGAAAATAGCCGTTACTGTAAAAAATAAAGAGAAGCTTCCAACAGATGGACAGTTTTTATTGCTCTCTAATCATAGAGGGATAATTGATCCTTTAATTGTAGAGTTGGCTTTGAAAGATACCAATATTTTTGGTTTATGGATTTCAAAAAAAGAGCTTTATAAATCTCCATTCTTTGGAATGTTTGTACGTAATGCAGGAGCGATACTCTTAGATAGAGAGAAGAGTCAGATGTCTGGTTTCTTTTCAGATATAAAAAGTAAAGTTAAAAAAGGCTCTTCTATTTTTATCTTTCCTGAGGGAACACGAAATAAGAGTGAAAAGCCTCTTATTGAGTTTAAAGAGGGCTTTAGAATTATCGCTTTAAAGAACAGATTACCAATTTTACCTGTTTATATAAGAACCCATACTGATGAGGTTTTAGGAACATCTCTTAATGAAAAAGATACCTATCAAACGGTAACAATAGAGATAGGTGATATGATTGATTATAGAGAGAAACAGTGTATTGAAAATCTCTATAAAGATATGTTTGGAATATAGATAATGATGTTTAGATTTACCCTATTTTTACTACTTATACTCTTTACAGCTTGTGAAGAGAAAGCCACTGCAAGAGTTACAAAAAGCAATACACTTGCAACACCTATCTCTTGTCTAAAAATTGATACTTTAGGCTTAGAGAGGAGTTTTTTTGATAAGTTGAATTCGCTTTACACGTTTAATAATAGTTGTGATTTGATCTTACATTTATCTTCTAAAAAAGATATTATTTGTAATAGTTCTTATAATATGATGAGTAAAAATATGGGAAAGTTTCCCAAAAGCTTTTTAAAGTTGGAAATTCGTAGAGGAATGAAAATTGAGTATAGCTACTATATTGACCTCTTTCATAATGTCAATGAAGATGACATAGAAGAGGGCTTTGGTGTACTTAAGAGAGATGTTTTTTAAAAGAGTATTAATCTTCTATCAGTTTGGTTGTTTTTATCTCATTACATTGACCATGTGATGATTTTGTTGTTCCTGTATTGATACAGTCTCCATCAACAATAAATGAGGTTTCTACATGTTTTTCAAATAGAAATACACTACCATAAGCATGAGATACAGCTATCTCTCCTTTATTGTATATAATACTTCCTTCATCTGTTGTATTTGTATTGTTTACTCCATCTGCACTAATGGTTAATTTCCCATTAACAATAATAATATTATTGTGTGAATGGCTTATATTTAAATCTCCTGTACAGATAACAATACTATCTTGAACATTTGCTATTTCCGAATTTTTATTGATAATAACAACATCTCCACCTTTAGATGGATTAAGACCTATAAATGTTGGTTGTTCATTCTCATAGATATGTAAAGTTTTATCTGTTGAAAAAATATTGTGACCTAAATATATAAGTTCACGTTTTTTATAATTGGAGACAACAGTTCTAAAATCTTTTGCAGTTAGTTCATTTACTTCATTGACAACCGTTTCTGTCCAGTTTAAAATTTTTGAATATTGAGTCTCATTTGAACCAGATGTTTTCATATTTTGAATGGTTTGAACTATATCCTTTAATTGAAGTGTAGAGCTGGTTGATACTCTTGTTGGTCGAGTACCTTGGGTATTGGTGGTACTACTCTCTTGCTCCTCTTCTATATTATTTGGTTGAGTAGTATTAATGTGAGGGCTATTTTCTTCTGTATCAGAGGTGGTGATTTCACCACAACCAACAAATAGAAAGGCAAGAAGGAGGAGACTTTTTTTAGATAGATTTTTCATGTTAATTGAATCCTAAAATATTAATTTAATGTTAAAAATTATATCTAATTAAGAATTAAATAATAGTTTTATTGTTATTTACGATAAACTGTCGGGTTATTAAAATATTTTTTTAAGGTTTTTGAGTTGTGAAATTAGCATTTATAGGAGATATTGTTGGTCGACCAGGACGTGAAATGTTGGCAAAATATCTACCACAAATAAGAGAAGAGTATAATTTAGATTTAGTAATTGCCAATTATGAGAATGCTTCTCATGGTTTTGGGCTTAGTCAAAAGAATTGTGAAGAGTTATTGGGTTATGGTATTGATGTAATGACAGGAGGGAATCATTCGTGGGATAAAAAAGAGATATTTGAACTCTATAAGAATCAACCTCTGATTCGTCCTATTAATTATCCTGATGCCAGTCCAGGAAAAGGGTTTATTGAGGTTGATATTTTAGGAAAATCTGTAGCCATTGTCAATGTAATGGGTAACTATACAATGCCCATGACCGATAACCCTTTTATTAAGGTTGATGCTGTTGTTAATGATTTACAAAAAAAAGGTATTAAACATATTATTATTGATATTCATGCAGAAGCAACGAGTGAAAAATTAGCGATGATGCACATTGTTAAAGATAGAGTATCGGCATTGTTTGGAACACATACCCATGTAGGAACAGATGATTTGGCTATTATTGATGGATGTTGTTATGTTTCAGATGTGGGACTTACTGGTTGTAGAGATGGAGTAATAGGCATGGATAAAAAAATACCGATACAACGTTTTATGACAGGTATAGGTGGACACTATAATATTCCTAAAAAGTGTCAATCAATTTTACAATTGGTTATTTTTGAGTTGGATGAGGATGGACGGGGTCTAAAAGCTGAAAAATTAAAAATATATAATAATGGAGAGAGAGTAAAATTTGATGCCTCTATAGAGAGTTATAACTCCAATTGATATTTTAGTCCATTTTAGTTATAATTTCATCCATATTACAAGGGCGTGTTTGCCCATAAAAGGATGCAACTTTGCAAGGTAAAGTTTGGAAATTTGGCGATAATATCGATACCGATTTGATTATTGCAGCGAGATACTTAAATACAAGTGAGCCAAGCGAGTTGGCTAAATATGTAATGGAAGATGCAGACCCTGAGTTTGTGGCAAAGATGAACCAAGGCGATATTATCGTGGCTGGTGAAAACTTTGGTTGTGGAAGTAGTAGAGAACATGCTCCAATTGCTCTAAAAGCAGCTGGTGTTTCAGCTATTATTGCTCCTACTTTTGCAAGGATTTTTTATAGAAATGCTTTTAACATGGGATTACCAATTTTTGAGTTGGAAGAGTCCGCAGAGATAGCAGAGGGTGATACAGTAAAAGTAGACATGGAAAAGGGAGAGATAATTAATATCTCTCAGGCAAAAACATATAAATTTACACCTATTCCAGAGTTTATGCAAGCGTTGGTTGATGCAGGTGGATTAATTGCATTTGCTAAAAAAGAGATAGCAGAGAGTGAGGCGTAGAGATGGGTGGAAATTATAAAATAGGTATAATTAAAGGTGATGGTATTGGTCCCGAGATTGTAGATGAGGCGATTAAAGTTTTAGATGCTCTCTCAGCAAATATGGGATTTAATATAAGTTATCATGAGATGCTAATGGGTGGTTCAGCCATTGATGCAACAGGTGTTCCACTTCCTGATGAGACAATTTCAGGTGTAAAAAAATGTGATGCTATACTCTTTGGTGCAATTGGTGGACCAAAATGGGATAATTTAGAGCGTCATTTAAGACCAGAATCGGGTCTGTTGGCACTACGAAAAAGTATGGGAACATTTGCTAATTTACGTCCTGCTATGGTATATGATGAGTTGGTTAATGCCTCTACTCTTAAGCCAGAAGTTGTTAAGGGTGTAGATATTATGGTTGTTCGTGAGCTTACAGGTGGTATCTATTTTGGTCAACCAAGAGAGCTTCTTGAAGATAGAGCTTACAATACCATGGTTTATACAAAAGAGGAAGTTGAACGTATTGCACATGTTGCCTTTGAGATTGCAATGAAACGTGATAAGAGAGTATGTTCGGTTGATAAAGCAAATGTACTTGAAGTGAGTCAATTTTGGCGAGAAACTGTTATTGAGATTGCAAAAGAGTACCCTGAAGTAGAGCTTACACATATGTATGTAGATAATGCTGCTATGCAATTGATTCGAAATCCTAAACAGTTTGATGTTATTTTAACAGGAAATATCTTTGGAGATATTCTTTCAGATGCAGCAAGTATGTTAAGTGGCTCAATTGGTCTGCTTCCAAGTGCCAGTACAGGTAAGGGTGTTGGACTTTATGAACCAATTCATGGTTCTGCTCCTGATATTGCAGGACAAGGTATTGCAAATCCATTGGCAACCATATCAAGTGTATCAATGATGTTACGTTATGCTCTTAATGAGAGCGAAGCTGCAGATAAAATTGATGATGCTATTAAAAAGGCTCTTGCTAAAGGTTACAGAACAGGTGATTTAGGTGCTTATGATGCTTTAGAAATCTGTTCTTGTTCTGAAATAGGTGATATTATTGCAAAGTTTGTTTCTAAATAGGGTGTAATTTATTACACCATTTGGAAAGAGTGGCTTTAGCCTCCGTCTTGTTCGGGGCTGAAGCATCTGATTTTGAGGGTTTAATTAATCTTCAACAACTTCTTCTTTTAAAGGCTTATCTACAGCTTTGGCAATAATTTCAATATAACACTCGTCCCATCCAGCTAAAATAACATTTGATAGCTCCATGATAATATGATCGAAATCACACTCAAGTGCAAACTCTTGACTCTTTCCAAATTTACAATCAAAATCCCAATACATGGTTTTTTTATTTGGTAAATCTTTTTTCTTTTCACGCTTTATATATTTACGAAGTTCATTTTTAATAGCATCAACAGCTCGCTCTTTATTGAGTTTCTCTTGTTGAATCTTGAATATTTTTTTCATTAGTGATGCCTCTATAGGTTATTTTTTGGTATTATATCTAAAAACATAAAAAAATATAAAAGAAACAATTTGGAAAAATAAAAAATAACGGTTTGATTCCAAAAAGAATAATTAATAAAAGGTTACTATTTATGAAAATTACATTAAGTTTGAGTGGTGGTGGATTACGTGGAGCAGCTCATGTTGGAGCAATTAAGTTTTTAGAAGAGCAGAGAGTTGAAGTAACCGCAGTTTCTGGTTCTAGTGCAGGTGCAATTGTGGCTCTTTTTTTGGCATCAGGGTTAAAAAGTACAGATATGTTGGAGTTTTTGAAATCTTTAGAGAAAAAAGAGCTTTTTGCTTGGGCATCTGGAGCAATTGGTATATTTAAAATGGAACGTTTAGAGAAAAAATTAGAAGAGAGCTTAAATATAAAATCTTACAGTGAGTTAAAGATACCTCTTTATACCTGTGTAACCGATATTGATACAGGAGATGCACACTATATTCATAGTGGTAACCCCATAGAGTATACCGTTGCCTCTTCGAGTATTACACCACTTTTCTCAGCCAAAAAGATAGGTGATTACTCTTTTATTGATGGTGGGTTTTCAGATAATTTACCTGTTAAACCATTAAAATCTTATTATGAAAAGTCACTTGCAATCAATATTAACCCTTTGCGAGGAGAAGATTTATCAACCTTTAAATCATTGGCAATTCGTTCTATTTTAATTATGATTCGTTCAAACTCTATGCCTGCTAAAAAATTGTCAGATGCTTTTTTAGAGATAAAAGGAGTAGCCAATATGCACCTCTTTGATTTTAAAGAGATAGATATGGCATATAAAGCAGGTTATAATGAGATTAAAGAGAATTGGGAGGAGCTTAGTAAGCAGTTGATTTAATCTCTCCTGACTCATAAAGCCAACGATTATCTACTTTTAAAAATCGACTCTTCTCTAACATCTCTCCAGATGATAGAGTTGCTTTAAAAGTGACAAAGGCTTCACTCTCTGCCTCTATAAACTCTATAATCTCTAATTTTAAAAACTCTGTAGAGTTAGAGAACTGCTCAATTGTTCTGCTCCACTCTTTTAAATTTGGATTGTAATCACTGTTTTTAGGATGAGTTGTTTTTATAATATAGTTGCTGTTTGAAATAGCGTAAGCAGAGTAGCGTGATTTCATGAGTAAAAGAGCATTTTTGGGAAATGCTCCTTTGTGATATATTGCACAACATTTTTTATACTTTTTCTTACTGCCACAAGGGCAGGAGCTATTTGGGCTAATTTTTATCATAGAACTATCTAATAGCCTCTCTGTCTAGTTCACCTGATTTTAGTTTTGCCAGATATTCTGTAAGCTGTTTACGAACATCTCCTGACATAATAAGAAGCCCAAAGATATTAGGAACAGCAAGTGCTAGGAAAAGGATAGATGAAAAATCGACCATTGTTCCTGTATCGGTTATGGTGGCTATGATAATAAAGGCTAAAAAGATTATTTTGTAGACAATAGAAGTTTTTGAACCAAAAAGGTATACCCATGCTCTCTCTCCGTAGTATGCCCATGAAATCATTGTTGAGAATGCAAACATAAAAATAGCAAAACCTAAAACAGTTGGAAACCATGATACTACCGAACCAAATGCTGTAGAGGTGATTACTGCCCCTTGTTTTGTTGCAATTGCTACATCAAGTGCTTCTGTTCCACCCAAGTATGTTCCTGTTAAGATAACAACTAATGCTGTCATGGTACATACTACAACGGTATCTATAAATGGTTCATAAAGAGATACCATTCCTTGACGTACAGGGTATTTAACTCTAGATGCAGAGTGGGCAATTCCTGCTGAACCAAGACCAGCTTCGTTTGAGAATACTGCTCTTTGGAAACCTTGAATCATTGCTCCAAAGATTCCTCCTGTTACGGCTGTTGG
>Ga0256826_1001818_pt1 | contig 13200 bp, 18 predicted proteins | sample CV79metaG_FD_185975 | JGI IMG/M metagenome (GOLD analysis project Ga0256826, IMG submission 185975) | Hydrothermal vent microbial communities from East Pacific Rise, Pacific Ocean - CV79 | ecosystem: Environmental > Aquatic > Marine > Hydrothermal vents | place: Pacific Ocean: East Pacific Rise...
CTACTTAGCAGGTAAACAGGTTGCTTTGATGTGTGTAGAGAAGCTGATGCTGACATCGTTCCATGTCTTACCTTGGTGGAGATCGAAGCAGGCTTTGTTGATGCTACTAAGTGCTTTTGATGCAGAGAAGTCGAAGATATCTACGACACCAGTGGCACTTAAAACACCCTCTTTGAAGGTGTAGCTCATCGGTACTTTTTTGCTTACGCCATTCATCGTGATCTCAGTAAAAAGTGTTCCTTTTTTAGGTTGACCACGATCGACTTTGATCGCTTTATAGTCCAAAATCTTAGCGGTGATCGTCTCACCTTTCATCTGCTTGAAGAAAAACTGTACGAGCTTAACATCTCGACCAGGATTTTTAGAGTTGACACTTTGTGTATCGATGCTAACAGTAGAACCAACTAGGATCTCACGAAAGTTTTTGCCTTCGGGGGCAACAGCATGGTATGTGACCTTGTCAAAAGTGGCGCCTACCCCTTTTTTAGCTGCTGTTTTATAGGCAATGAAGTTTACATCAAAAGCACCTTCTTGTGAGAGTGCGCAACTCCCTTTAGAGGGATCATTGGCTAAAGCAAGTGAGGCGAGAAGTAGTGATGAAAGAGCAATTTTAAGCATGATTATCCTTAGATATTATAAAAGTTTGAAGAGTATAGCATCCCTTGGTGAAGGAGAGCTAAAATTTTTTTGACGCTTTTTATCTTAAAGGTTATTTTGCAGTCAGTGCTTGAATGCGTTGTTTGACGTGGAGTGTTAGCTTCTTTTTAGCAGCATCATGATGACTTAGAAAGTCAGCGTGTGCATTTTCATTGCAGTAGTTGGTGACACAAAAGACGCCCCCTGCCGGGATATCAAACTCTTGGGCAATACGTAAGACACTAAAAAACTCCATATTTTCAATCTCAACACCAAAGTTTAAGAACTTTTTGACCAGTTCAGCATCGGTAGAGATATAGTTAGAGGAGTTGACGATGATATCTTTCATGCCATTAGTCTGTGTTGAGACAACATTATCGAGAGGAGTGTATGCTTTTTTTTCTAAGAAGGCCAGTTCGATGTTTGAAGCGGTCTTTGACTCAATAATATCTAAGATATTGTGTTGGCCATAAGAGCCGGCGGTTCCTACAAAAAGAAGAAACTCTGGCTTATCAAACATACAAAGACGTGTAAGATTCATCGCAGTCTCAACAAGCCCTACTCCCATAGGTGTGGCAAACTCAAAGTTCTCGTTGTTTCCTGCACAGATGATCATACCAATCTCCTACAGACCATAAACAGATGAGAAGCGCTGAGAAAAGGTTAGTGTCTGAATCTCTTTTTCTAGCTCTTCAATGAGAGAGAGACTTTGTTCATCGTTTTGATCTTCAAGACTCTTAAGTAGTGTTGTCGCAATTTTGGCACGTTCTTGCGCTGAAAGTGCTTTTGCTTCTTCTAATATTTTATGTTGTGTGATGGACATGTTTATAACCTTACTGGAATGTTTTGCTCATGCAAATAGCGTTTAAGATCCATGATATCAATCTCTTTGTAGTGGAAGATACTCGCAGCAAGTGCAGCATCTGCTCCATGATCAAAGGCTTCTTTGATGTGTGCCATACTCCCTGCTCCACCACTCGCGATGATTGGAACATTGACCAATTCACTGATCTGTTGGGTAATAGGGATGTCAAAGCCCGCTTTAGTACCATCTGCATCCATAGAGGTCAGCAAGATCTCCCCTGCTCCACGATCAACAGCCTCTTTGGCCCAATGAAGCGCATTGATACCGGTATCAACCCGTCCGCCATTAAGATAGACATTATATTGGTCCCCTGTCTTTTTGACATCAATAGCGACAACAATACACTGTGCACCAAAACGTTTAGCCCCTTCGTTAATGAGCTCGGGACGTTTAATCGCAGCAGAGTTGACACTGACCTTGTCGCAACCGACATTTAAAAGAGCATAGATATCTTCAAGTTTACGGATACCACCGCCAACAGTGAGTGGGATAAAGACCTCTTTAGCGACCTTTTCAACAATATCGACAATAGTGTCACGGCCTTCATGTGAAGCACCAATGTCTAAGAACGTGATCTCATCTGCTCCCTCTTCATTGTAGCGTTTGGCTACTTCTACAGGGTCCCCAGCATCTTTAAGACCAACAAAGTTGACCCCCTTGACAACACGACCGTCTTTAACATCAAGACAAGGGATGATACGTTTTGCAAAATAGTTCATACTGCTGCTTTGTCATTTGCTACTATGATAGTGGATCACAGTGCCAAACTTTGATTTTATGGTGCAATTATAGGGCAAACTCTCTTAAGTTGTGAGAAGAGAATAAGGGTAGTTTTCTCCTTTGAGAAACTCCCTCGACAATAAGAGACAAGCCTCTATGCTTAAAGGGTTAAACAAGATCGTAATATAGGTGAGATCAGGTTTGAAAAAGGGTGACTTGAGCGTATCGGCAAAACAAATTCTTTTTTGTATTTTAGAGGTAAATACAAATAGGGGTATACTAATAAAAAGGAGATCAAGATGGATGCAACACAAAAAGATATGGCCAGTAGACAAGATGAGATTCAGCAAGAGTTACAACTACTTTTTGAGGCCAATATGAAGATTAGTGCATGGAATGTTCCTGAAGTCGATGATCTTGAAGCAGCGACCCTACTTTTAGAGATTCTTCAACAACAGCTTGATACGATACATACAGATGTTAAATCTGGAAAATACTTAAGTAATTAAAGGAGATATAATGAGTTCACATAAAGATCATAGCCATATAGAGAAGATTAAAGATGCTGTTGAAAATACAGAGATTTTAAGTGAGAGTGAAAAGTCGCAAACAATGCAACATATAGACGAATGGATACTTGAAGATAAGGCAGAGGGTACTTTGATGGAAGAGCTTATTGAGCTCTCTTCAAATATAAAGCCAATCTTAGCAGAGTTAGGATTGATCTAAATGACAACAGTGATCATCCTTCTAGTAGGGGGCTTAGCTGCGACGGTACTAGGGCTCTACTTTCTAAACGACATGCGTAAAAAAGGGCGTTAAGCCCTCTTCTTTTTCTCTTTTTACTTCACCATAATTAGCAATAACATAATGATATTAGTTATTAATATTATATTTATCTAAGTTTGCAACGGTAATATTTCAATAATCAATATCAAAAAGGAGAAACGTTTTGAGTATCTTTAAACATCAGATAAAAGTAGTGAACTGTACCAATAAAAAGAGTATTAAAAGTATAAGCGGTTTGGCTTGTTAGTAGCGCATGATTTCTCTGCTAAAGTAATGTAGCTATATTGGATCTTGTTGAAGTTTTATGAAGAGATGAAGCAAGAGTAGCTCTTGCTTCAGAAGGCTAAGCTAGAGTTAGTTTAACACTGACATCCTGCTTCTTTGTTGAGTTCAATGACTTTGATCTCGCCTTGGAATACTTCAATAGCAAAACCAATCCAACCATCATAGGCTATTGCATTTTCTGGAATGGTGATGGTCTGTGTTACACCATCGATAGTAACGCTGATCGTACCATCATAATCTTCATTATTATAATCTGTAGATGAGTGAAAAATATAGTAGATACCATTTTTATCAGCATGAAAAGTTGTGCTGCGAAGTAGGCCTTCTTCTCCATCAAAAATATCTTCACCGTATTTATCGGGATACTCATAGTTAGCAGAATCTTGATAAACGATTTCAAGATAGGCATCAGCTCTCATAGAGGTCATCGAAACACTGACTGTTTTGTTAATATCTACAGGAGCAGAAACGACAATACAAGAACTACTTAAATCAATCGTTGATGTATCAGCAGAAAAAGTTGTGCTACCAAGGAGTGTATAGTCATTTTGATATCTTGCAATCCTACTTGGTGCGCCTAGATAACCATCACGGATGTAGCTGTAGATTGTGTGTTCACTGAAGTCTTGTTCTATATAGAAGTCAAAGAGGCCATTTTGATCAAAAGTGTAGTTGTATGATGCGTACGGAATATCGACAGAAAATTGATTGCTAGAATCAATAAAACTTGTGTTTCCATCTTCTCTTTGAAAACATCCGTTGACATGAGTGAGTGTCAATACGATGTCACCCAGATCAGAGAGTTTTTGTGTGGTTGATACAGGGAAAGACTTTTTAATCGTAGAGTAGTTGTTCCCAAGGTAAAGGCTAAAAGAGAGTGTTAATGTTGGATCAGATTCACGTAAAAATTCTCGTGAGATAAAAGAGCCATTTTCATCTGTTCTAAAGTTACTGATATAACTATTGTTGGCGTTATATATGTTTACGTATTTATTAGCATAAGCAGACCCATCACTCAATAAGATCTTACCTTTAATTTGAGAAAAAAGATTACTTGAGTTAACGTCAAGTACCAAACAGTCTTTAAACTGCATGCTCTGACCCGGTGTTAAAGTAAAAGTTTCTACGTCAGATGATTTGTCACTGATCTTAGCGACAATACTCATGGTTTTATTTGAGGGTGCATTGATAAAGTTAAAAGCACCATTTTCATCAACATTGCGAACATGTTTGTTCCATCCAGCAGTACTGATATAAAGATCAGCTACGGTGAGCCGTATTCCTGAGGCATCTTCTACACACCCTTTAACGCTTGCACCATCAAACTTAGCATCAAGGTTCCATGTGGTGAAGTGTGTTACTGAGCCACTATAGCTGTTAGTTAATGCGTCATAAGTTGCAAAACCATCTTCTACCCAGATACCACGCGCTGTATCATAATACCAAAGAGGGATTGTTGCTGGATGGGTATTGATATTGGCATCCGCAGGGTAGGTAAGCGATGCACTTGCCCCCGTTGCAAGATTGAGTGGATTGCCTTGAGCATCTTCCAATGTGACCTCAATAAAACCGTAAGATAGGATACCTGTGGTCGAACCATTATCTTCTAGTCCAATAAAGTCTCCAGGAAATAGAGCTTCTCCTAAGGGTGTTGTAACACGGTTATAAGAGACACGTGCTGTGACTTCACCTGTGTAGCTTGAGCCATCTTCATTGATAAAACCATTAGCTGGTAGATCAACAGAGGCTCCTTTGGTTGTGATAGTGGTTGCTACTGTGGCATCAAAACGTTGAAGTGCATCTACAGGGGCTAATATAAAGTTCAAAGTAGAAACTTGTAATGATCTAACAGATACAACACGAGAATTTTGCGTATGATTACGCATATGTGCAGTGACACTTGTGTTCTCATCTGCCTCTAAGAGCAAGATATAATTCCCTTTGTCATCCGTTGTTGTTTGGTAGCTTCCACTACTGATAGTCACACCACTTAGTGGTGAACCAGCGGGGTTACTAACAACACCTATAACAGCAGTTGTAGCAGCTAGATTGCTAGGTGCTTGATCTGCTTCTCCTCCACATCCTAAAGTAAGTAGTAGGGTTAGTGATACAAGAATTGAAGATAGTATCTGTCTCATGTTAAGTCTCCTGGGTGATAAAAATGTGATATATTATCTATTTTTATGTTTCGTTTTGCTAAAAGTATTATATTTTGTGTTAATACGGTAAGCGTAATGAGATGATAGATATATGTTAAGGTAAATTCATAGACTTCAAAGGCTTATATTTAAAAGAGTACGAACAATAATTACATCAAGGTAGTTAAGTAGAATCTTGCAAAAGAGGAATATCTGGTGTGTTATAATAGATATATTTTACTGTAGGAGAAGACTATGAGTATGCAGTTTACAAAAACTTATCGTATTTGGCACTGGACGCTAGCCCTATCTACTGTAGGTTTACTTATAACCGTTTTTTTACGAAAGACTTTTCTATCATGGCGCGATAATGCTGCTATTATTACCGAAAAATTAGCTGAGAATGATATTGAGGTAAGTGCTGAGATTGCTAAAGCAACGGCTAAAGCGATTCGTGCACCGATGTGGGAGTGGCACTATATCTTTGGTGCGTTCTTAGCTTTAGCTGTTGCAATACGTATCTATATGTTTTTGAGTAAGCAAGCGAAGATTCCTTTGGTTGTTTTTATAGAGGCCCCTAAAGAGGAGAAGCCTCAACGCCTTGTTTATATGTTATTGTGTGCTTCTTTAGTCTTTATGACTTTAAGTGGATGGTTTTACTACTTTAAAGCAGACCTTGGTTTTGTTAAAGAGCAGGTGCATTGGGTCAAAGAGCTACATGAGTTTTTGATGTGGCCTATAGTCGTCCTTGTTGCCATGCATATTGCAGGAGTCCTCCGTCATGAGTTAGTGACCAAAGAGGGGATTGTCTCAAAGATGATCCATGGTGATACGATCAAATAAATAATATGCTTTAAAATTTCCACAGCAAAGAGGCTGCTCCATAGGTTAATGAAGCATGGGTACCATTAACTAATGAATAGTGCATTTGACGGGTTAATGAGAGTTCCATCTCTTTATAATAAAAGCTAAATGAGAGTAAGAGATTGCTAAGCAGACTATCTCTATCGATCATATAATTTGAATCGGCATCAGTAACATAAAAATAAGCAACAGCATCTAAAGCTATACCTGCATTTACACTCCATCCAAAACCTGAGGAGGGATACTGTAATGCTAAAAGGGCACTATCACTAATCGTACCATTAAAGTAGGCATTGAAATTTTTTGGATAGTTCTGGCCAAACCGTCCAACCCCTCTAATCGTAGCACCTGTATAAAAATTGTTAAGTTGACAACCATAACTTCCAATGAAGTCAGTGCTAAAAGTATCCCACAACGTTTGTTCCCAAAGTCTATCCCCATGATCATAAGCTATTCCAGCCGTTAGTTGGTTTGGAAGCTGCGTATCCCAACCTTGTGGTGCTGTACTGTCAGTAATTTTGTGAATAAACTTTTGGACACTTTCAGCACCAGAGGCTGGGCCAACAATACCTAGCTGCATCTTGTACTCATCATAGCTTGTGTCATCATATTCAAATAAGAACGAAGAAAACATAAGATGGCCTGCATAAGGAATATCATTGTAGTTGGGTGTGGATGATGTAATATCTTGAGGTGTGAACATCATCTGATGTACACTAAAACCCGCATTGTGCTTTTTATCAGCGTCTAGCGTGATCAAAGGTAAAGAGTCAACGACATGGTATAAAAAAAGTGTGTACTCTTTTGAGAAGCTACCAGGTTGATCACCACTTAATGGATCGCTAATCCACCCTAGTCTCAGTCCATTGGTATAGTGTTTATCTGTTTGTGCGAAAAGATCATTTTCAAAGACAATAGAGATGGTATCGCTTAAGAGTAAAGGCGCTAGTGCTGGGTATATGAGAAGCGTTAGAAAGATACCTTTTTTATGAAAAAGTGTCAGTGTACATCTTGGCAGATAAAGTAAAAGCATCCATACTTTTTGCAAACCATATCTTTTCATGATAATGATCAATACGTCTTGTAAGAGCTTGTTTTTGTAGTGACTTTAAGTTGTGAAAAAGAGAGGTGCTCCGTAGGTTGGAAAGCGTATTCATTTTTCATTTTCATCCTTTGGGTACCAGTCAAACTATATTAAGATATCTGTACTTCATTATAAAGAAGTTGTGTTAATAGAGCGTTAAGGCGGTAGTACAAGATCAATGAGGTGTTCTCCTTCTGTAACTTAATGCTTCTAAAAAATGTGTTTTAGTAATCTCAGCACTTGCATCAAGGTCTGCTACTGTTCTTGCTACCTTTTGCAGCTTTTTGATACTTCTAAAAGAGAGTTGAAAACGAATGATTGCTTGATCTAAGATCTCTTGGGCTTCACTGCTTAATTGACAGTATTGATCGATCTCTGCATCATTGAGTTGACCATTCATGGAGGTTTGACCTCGTTTAAGTTGATATTTATGGGCATAAAGTACTTTTTTATGAAGTGATTCAGAGCTGAAAGATGCTTTATCTTGAGGTGTTATGGTCTGCATCTGTATGGAGAGGTCGATACGATCTAAAAAGGGATCAGAGAGACGGTTTTTATATCTTTGAATCTCACGTTCGCTACAACGACAATCTTGTAAGGTGTTAAGTAAATTACCACAAGGACAGGGGTTCATAGCTGCTACAAAAAGAAAAGATGTAGGGTATTCAACTTTTGAATTGACCCGTGAGATACGGATTTTTTTATCTTCTAAAGGTTCTCTTAGTGCCTCTAAAACACTTTTTTGAAAGTGGGGAAGCTCATCAAAAAAAAGCATACCATTATGGGCGAGACCAACTTCACCAATCTGTGCTTTATGACTTCCTCCTCCAAAGACTGATGCTGGAGTAGAGGTGTGATGGGGTGCGCGAAAAGGCCGTTGAGGAGAGAAGTGTGGTTCAAGACCTTCGAGGGCATCAAGCTTGGCAATATCTAAAAGCTCATCAGAAGTGACAGGTGGCAAGATATGATGAAGACGTTTAGCTATCATAGACTTTCCACAGCCTGGGCTTCCTTCAAGTAGTAAGTTATGAAAACCACTAGCACTAATGAGTGCCGCACGTTTGGCATTATCTTGGCCTTTGATATCACTAAAGTCTAAAGGGTAATGTTTTTGAAAGTAGTACGTTGTATGTTGAAGGGTGTAGTGTGGATAGTCGATCTCTGCAAGATCTTGGGTGGTGATCTTGCTGGTGTCTCCTTTGAAAAATGCAATAGCATCATTAAGATGCTCAACCCCAATAAACTCAACATTTGGGATGTTTTTGACCTTTGGAAGAGAGACCTTAGGGACTAAGACACGCTGCATCTCTTTAGCATTGGCGAGTGAGAGTATGAGTGGATATAAAAGTGCATTTTCTTTTACACTACCATCAAGCCCCAACTCCCCAAAGACATACCATGATGATAGATCTTCTTTTACGCCATCAAGTGCAATGAGTAGCGCAATACTTAGGTCAAAGTGTGAACCATTTTTATTGATGTCGGAAGGAGATAGATTGATGGTGATCCGTTTCGGTGGAAAAACAAAATCATTGGCGAGTAGAGCAGACTTAACACGCTCTCTTGCTTCGTTGATAGCAGTAGAGGCCATCCCAACGATTGTAAAAGAGGGTAATCCTTTAGTCAAGGTTGACTCAACACTAACACTTAGTGCTTCAATACCTTCTAATGTGGCACATTGCAATATTTTCATGAATATCTCTTTTTTAGGGTTAAAATCTTTGTAACATCGATTATAGATAGGTGAGGTTAAATATACCTTTATTTAACAATAAATAATATAATTTAGCTAAAATTTGACTTTTTTGTAGTAAAATTAAGGTTCGCTATAACAAATTATGAGATAGATGTTCGTATATTATCAACAGGTATCTCTACATTAAAACTTAAGCAAGGAGCCGCAATGTTTTTGATTAGCTTGATTGTTATTTCTGTTATTGTATTGATTGCGCTTGAAGTGCAACGACAGTTAGAGATACATACGGATAAGATGTGTTAAGAGGAGCGGGTAGATGTTTTTAATTGCAGGGATGATATTGATTTTATTGGGGATGGTAGGATATGAACTTCTTACTCAAAACCGCCGTAAATGGGGTGAAAACTACTAGTAAAGCAGTTTACGTCATCCATGTTTGACGTTCAATACAACGCGTTGGAGTCTTGATGACACGTTCTAACCAGCCCCATCGATAGTGTGTTGTGTCTGTATAGGCATAAACTTTACAGGGAAACCACAAAAATTTTTCATACATAATCACTACTCCTATTGCTTAGATCTATATTGATACAAATGATAACCTTTTAGTGTTCTAAAAATGTTGCATCTATATATAGATATTTTTTATCAAAATGGCAGAATAGTTTATCTACATGAGAAAATAATATAAAACATTTTCATGTTTCAATACTAGGTTACTTTTACTATGAAAATTTTGTTTTACAATAAATGAAGAATGCGGTATACCTCTAAAAATATTTTTAGAGCTTCTTACGCTACGTACTGAAATTAGTAGCGGTTTCCTTGCGGCGCATTGATAAGGTTAAAGAACTCCGCTCTCGTTTTTTCATCTTTTTTAAAGAGTCCACGCAGTGCACTTGAAGTCGTGGTTGAGTTGATCTTCTCTACACCACGCATCTCCATACACATATGTCTTGCTTGAATGACAACCGCAACACCTTTTGGATCTAGTGCATCCATAATGGCCTCAGCGATCTGCTCTGTTAGCTGTTCTTGGATTTGCATGCGACGTGAAAATATATCTACTACACGTGGGATCTTAGAAAGCCCAACAACTTTTCCATTGGGAATGTAAGCGACATGTGCGCGACCGATAATAGGGAGAAGATGGTGCTCACAAGTAGAGTAGAGCTCAATATCTTTGATGAGAACCATCTCATCATTTGAGCTTGTAAAGATGGCAGATTGCAAGATCTCTGTTGGATCCTCTTTGTATCCACCATACATAAACTCATAAGCTTTAAAAACACGTTCTGGAGTTTTTTGGAGTCCTTCACGTTCAGGATCTTCTCCGACACTTTTCATCATCGTTTTAACGGCAGATTCAAATGCCTCTTGTTCTCTGTTTTTCACTATGTTTCTCTTGTATAAAATTTGTATAACAATACCATGATATGGCTGAGATTTGAGTGGATAATTAAAGTTTAAAAAGAAAACTAAGTTTGTATATTGGCACTACTAATAGAGTTGTTAGCACTTTTTAGGTATTATTGCCAAAATTTTTATCTAGCCTAGAGTGCGTTTGACACTTCAAAATGGCATAACAAAAGGGACCAAATGAACGTTACAGTTAACAAAATCGATGCAGCAAACGCTACAGTTTCAGCAGAAATCACTAATGATGTTATTGCAAAAAACCTAGAGAAGATCGCTAAAGAACTTGCTAAAACAGCAAATATTCCAGGCTTTCGTAAGGGTAAAGTACCTGTTTCTGCAGTGAAAAAGCAGTATGGTGAGAAGCTAGATCAAGATGCTGAGTCTGAAGCACTACGTGAAGTACTTACTGCAGGTTTAGCAGAACTTAATGTTGCTAATGATGCACTTATTGGTGAGCCACAGATCACTAAGTTTGATAAAGGTACTGAGAGTATCGCTGTAGAAGTAGCTGTAGCGATGCGTCCAGAGATCGAACTAGGTGACTACGCTAAGTTGGTTCCAGAAGTTAAAAAGCCAAAGATCACTGCAGCAGCAGTTAAAGAGCGTATTGATGAACTTTCAATGCAACAAGCTGAGCTTGTAGAAGTAGATGAGGATCGTGCACTTGTTTCAGGTGACACTGTTCTTATGGACTTTGAAGGTTCAATTGATGGTACACTTTTTGAAGGTGGTGCGGCACAAGACTTTTCACTAGAACTTGGTTCTGGTCAGTTTATTCCTGGTTTTGAAGATCAAGTTATTGGTATGAAAAAAGGTGAAGAGAAAGTAGTTAATGTAACTTTCCCAGAGAACTACGGTGGAGCTGACCTTGCCGGTAAGGATGCTGCGTTCAAAGTGACTGTTAAAGCGATCCAAACTAAAAAGAAGCCACGTCAAGATGCTAAGCTTGCTGCAAAACTAATTCCAGGTGAAGAAGATGCAACTATGGACAAGGTCAAAGAGCAGATCAAGACACAACTTGAAAATGAAGCAACAGCTAAACTTTACAATGATGAGATGAAGCCAAAGGTTCTTGAAGCACTAGTAGAGAAGATTGAAGTAGCACTTCCTAAGTTTGTTGTAGAACAAGAGATGGATATGGCACTGAACAAAAAAGCACAATCAATGAGCGAAGATGAGATTAATGAGCTTAAAGAAAATGCTGACAAAGTGACTGAAATCCGTGAAGCAGGTCGTGAAGAAGCTGAGCGTTCAGTTAAAGCGACTTTCATCATCGATGCGTTAGCTAAGGCTGAAGATATCAAAGTTGAAGAACAAGAAGTAATGCAGACAATCTACATGGAAGCAATGCAAATGGGTCAAGATCCTGCATCTGTTTACAAGCAGTACCAAGAGTCAGGTTACCTTCCAGCTGTTCAGATGGCAATGGTAGAAGACAAAGTACTTTCTAAGCTTCTTAATAACGCTACAAAAGAGGCGTAATGAGCTACATTCCTTACGTTGTTGAAAAGACAGGTCGTGGTGAAAGATCTTATGATATCTACTCACGTCTTTTAAAAGATCGTATCATCATGTTAAGTGGTGAAGTTAATGATCAAGTCGCTTCAACGATCGTAGCACAGATGTTGTTTTTAGAAGCAGAAGACCCTGAAAAGGACATCTACTTCTACATCAACTCTCCAGGTGGTGTGGTCACTTCAGGCATGGCAATGTATGACACAATGAACTACATTCGTCCTGATGTTGTGACCATCTGTATTGGTCAAGCTGCTTCAATGGGTTCATTCCTTTTAAGCTCTGGTGCTAAAGGAAAGCGTTTTGCACTACCACATGCGCGTATTATGATTCATCAACCTCTTGGTGGTGCGCAGGGTCAAGCAAGTGATATTGCGATCCAAGCAGAAGAGATCTTACGTATGAAAAAAGAGTTAAATGGTATTTTAGCTGCTAACTCTGGACAAAGCGTAGAAAAAGTAGAAGAAGATACAGATCGTGATAACTTTATGAGTGCAGCAGATGCTGTTGCGTATGGTTTGATTGATGAAGTATTGAGTAAAAAAGAGAAGAGCGAGTAAGCTCTTTTTTTAAAGTATAGATATGATCCTACCTATAGTAACTTACCCCAATAAACGTCTTAAAGTTGTCTCTGCTGAAGTCAAAGCTTTTGATGCAAAACTTCATACTCTTTTAGATGATATGTATGAGACGATGATGGCCACTAACGGTATTGGTCTTGCCGCCATTCAAGTCGATGTTGCACAGCGTATCTTGATCATTAATCTTCCCGAAGATGATGAAGAGGGGACCCAACGTAAAGAGAACCTTTTAGAGATCATGAACCCTGTTTTAGATATAACTGAGGGTTCAGTGACTTATCAAGAAGGTTGTTTGAGTGTGCCTAAGTTTTATGAAGATGTAGAACGCTTTGAGAAGATTACGCTACGTTATCAAGATCGTCATGGTGAAGCTAAGAGCCTTGAAGCACATGATCTTTTAAGTATTGCTATTCAACATGAGATCGATCATCTTGAAGGCAAACTCTTTATAGAGAAGCTCTCTTATGCCCGCCGTAAGAAGTTTGAAAAAGAGTATAAACGTATGCAAAAAGAGAAAAAAGCTAAAAACTAGACCCTTTAAGGGCCAAATGTAACTGTTTGGCCTACCTACAAATCGTGTATCCCTATCACCCAAAATATTTTTTTAA
>Ga0256826_1001819_pt1 | contig 13196 bp, 11 predicted proteins | sample CV79metaG_FD_185975 | JGI IMG/M metagenome (GOLD analysis project Ga0256826, IMG submission 185975) | Hydrothermal vent microbial communities from East Pacific Rise, Pacific Ocean - CV79 | ecosystem: Environmental > Aquatic > Marine > Hydrothermal vents | place: Pacific Ocean: East Pacific Rise...
CATACTTTCTACACTATACCAACTCTCTTCCCAGTCTCTAGTTATCCATATAGAGACCGAACTAGTATTATGAGAGTTCTTCTGCAGTACTTCAGTGATGCTCACATTACTTCCACTACGATTTGAGTCTTTAAATGAGTAGCTATCCGCATGCTTCTTTACATCAAAACCACCAGCAGAAATAATCATTCCTGCTGATAATAGACTCCAAGAAAAGAGAAGTAAGTTAAATATTTTTATCATAGTTTAGAAATAGTACCATTTGACTTTGAGGTTTCATAGACTTTATAATTAAAGTATAGTTATTTTTACTTAACTTTATAAGTTCTGTTTTAACACCTATTATTTCACTCTCTATACTTTTTAAGTTCACATTTGAATCAACATGAAGTTCGTAGTGAATATTTTGCACTTGGGTACTATTGTCATTAATAAAAGTCATCACAAGTTTTTTAGGTGTAAGGTTTGTATGTAGTCCAATTTTCAACCTTTTTGAAACTCTATCATATATCATCTTTCCATTCATTGGATAGAGTTGGCTTTGACTCTTTACATAAGCAAAAAACTTATCCACTATATCAATATTTGATGCAAATGACATTAAATGGGTGTGAGTACTCATAGTATATATTCCATTTAAGTCGGTAAGTACATTTGTCTGATGCTTCATCTCACTTAGAATTTTTTGAGAATCCCAATCTAAGTTAATTAAATAAGAGTAATCATCTGTTCCGTGTCTGGGTATAATCATAATATCTTCATTAAAATGCGGTGTTAAACGGTTCTCACCTGCACCAAGTATATATTTAAATCCACTCTCATCTAGCAACTCTACCATCTTTATATCTATCTCTTCACGAGGAGGTCTAAAACCATAAATTTCTTGTTTAGTCAACTCTTTTAAAAGCTTTTTAGAACCTTTAGTCTCTTTTTCATATACTTCATCACTCTCACCTACAATTTTCTTATGTGTATAACTATGTGAACCTATCTCAAAGTACTTACTCTTAGACACCTCTTTCATTATAGCTCTATTTTCTTCTGCTAAAGAAGCAACACAAAAGGCAGTAACAGGGAACTCATGCTTTGTTGAAACATCATAGAACTGCTTAATATTTTTGTATTTATACTCTGTATCTTCTGAAACAAAAACTGCATTTTTTGCATCAATATATGGATATGCAACTGGTGTTATTTCTTGATTTAAAAACTCTAACACTCCTTTAAATAGATGTGCATAAAAAGCTGTACTTGAATCTATAAAGGAGTAAGAAGGAAAACTAAAATAGACCCATTTTCCTTTTTCTTTATAACCATGCCAAAGAACTCCACTCTGTTTTTTAGTAAGTTCTACATTTTTAGATATATTTAAATAGTTAGACTGTGACCAGTTTGTTAAATAAGCATCTGTTTTCAAAGAAGAAGGTGTATCAAAGATTGGTAATGGATCATAGAGTACAATCTCTAAAGTTCTTCCTTGTGAAAGGTATTTAGCTAAAGGAGACATAAGCCTAGTACTCATATAACCAGTAGAATTAACATCAAATTTTATTGTGTTTATACTATCGTTGAGTTTTAAACCTGTAATTCTACTTACTAAATTATCACTCTGATACTCAAGACTTGTACTTAAAAATCCACTAGTAAAGTTGAAAAGCATCTTTCCACCATTACTCACAAAATTATCAATATCTTCAATTTCGTTCTGAGAAAGAGACATCATATCTAAGACTATTAGTTTAGAGTTTGAGTTTAAATCACTTAAATCATCACTGTATACATCCTCTGAATCATAAGAATTCTTTAGACATAAGAGTTTAAAATACTCAATTCTTTTAACATAAGCTTCATAGTCCATGCCATTTTTTTCATACATCTTTTTAAGTGAATCTGATTTTAAAAAGTAGACCTTTTCACTTTTAAGATTAAACTCTAAAAAAGATTTTGAATAATAATTTTGCATCAAATAGAAACTTGTATAAGCAAGTAACAATAAAAGTGCACTCAATGATAATAAGAGTTTAAGTCCATAATAATCATTGCTATTTGAACTCATTATAACTGAAACTTTCACTTTTACTCTTTAGAAAAAAAGAGATGTTCTCTCTTTTCCAACTCTAAAGCCTCTTCATATGTTATTTTTGCAGCACCTTTTTTCTTCTCTCTTGCTTTATACAAAAAGTATGCTATAACTCCAAACACCATTGTTAGCAAAGTGATTGCTAAAATCAAAAATGATAAAAACGATAGTAAATTCATCCTATTCTTCCTTTTCTTTCAAGTTTTCCCCAACCCATTTCTATATTAAACCACTCTTCAATTGTAGCAAATATTTTAGCGATATTGATCACTGTAATAAATGCCAACCTATAAATGGTAGAGTAAGCTGCTAGGGAGAGCTTCTCTTTTGTAATAAGTAAACAATAAATTGCACCAGCAATATCTAAAACAGTAAACATTATCCACCAAAATAGAAGTAACTGACTTGTTCCAGTTGAGAGAGCCAAATAAATCATAAAAAGATCACCCCAAATTTGCATAAACGGCCAAAAAACAGACTCAAATAACATATACCACATTACAAATGATATAGATGGTTTTGAGCGAACATGCCATAAATACTTCTTATTTTTTTTAATTGCTTGAAGTATTCCTCTTGTCCATCTATATCGTTGTTTAAGGAGATCTAGTAAATCTTCAGGTGCTTCAGTATGTGCAACTGCATCTGGTTCAAAATCTATCTTATAACCCTCGGCAATAAGAGAGAGTGTCAAATCACAATCTTCTGCAAATGTATCATGTGAGTAGTAGCCTACTTTTTCCATTGCATCTTTTCTAAACATTCCTAATGGACCGGGAATAATATTTACTAGTTTTAAGAATGCTTGTCCATTTTTCACCATATTAAGCCCTTGAATATACTCAAGAGCTTGAAGTTTAGTTAAAAATGTATCTGTATTTACAACACTAACACTTCCCGCAACTGCTGCGATTTCAGGATTTTTAAAATGTTGTACCAAAAGTTCTACTGCAAATTTATCAAGCTTAGAATCTGCATCTACACAGCAGATCAGATTACCTTTTGCTTTTTCAATTCCAAAGTTTAAGGCACGAGATTTTCCACCATTTACCTTTGAAAGTACTTTTAAACTTCTATGTCCATCATCAAACTCAAACATTTTAGCTAGCTCATATGTTCTATCACTACTTCCATCATCTACAACAAGAATTTCTAAATTAGGATAAGTTTGAGCTATAGTACTTTTTAGTGAAGGAACTATTACATCTTGTTCGTTATAGCATGGAACAATAATAGTTACAATATCTTTCTTACTTACATAAAAATCTTCATCAGCAGAACGTCGAACAGTTTGTAAAATAGAGAAAAACATTAGTAATAGATATCTTATAATTATAAATATTGTAAATATAAAAATCAATATTACACCAAATTTTATAAACATACTTGATGTCTCTATATAGATTCGCTCTAAATTATTCACACTAAAGTATGTTAGGTAGAGTCCCCCAGCCATGATTGCGACAAATATTACTTTCTTTATAAAATCTACCATGTGTATCCTACCGAAGCTCGACACTCTCTATAGTGATAGTTATCACCATATGAAAGTCTTGCAGCATTACTCTCTAAACATCCTATTTCATATGCTAGATTCTTTATTGGTTCACCAAATATCCATGTACCATATTTATACGGTGTTACCTGATCCATCACAGAATACCCTAAGCCAAATTTTCCTCGAACGCCTATATATTTTGAAAAAATATACTGAGGATCAAATCTCAACAGAGTAGCATCTGCAAAAGAAGGAGAGTAAAAATCACTGTGCTGTTTTGTATGAGATGTATACCAACCTTCTAAAGCATAAGCATAAGTAAACTTTGGAGTAAATGCTGTATCTCTATAAAAAATCCAGTCAAATTGTGCTGTAACTTCTGTGTCATCATTACTAAAAAGATTTACCTCTGCATTTAACCAGACATCAGTCTTATTATCAAACACTATAAAATCACTTGCAGAAAAATGATCAGCGATAATCCTCTTCTCATATGGAACTAAAGAGTATGTATAAAAGAGTGCATTTTGTCTCGTGTATTCAAGATTGTAGCTATGATTTTTATATGAATCTCTATACATTAAAGTTGGTGTAAATTCTGAAAAATCATCATAATCATTCATACCTAAACGAAGTGAAAAGTTATCATAATATAGTGTTGCACCATATCTCATTCCACTATATTTTTTTTCATACTGCTCAATTGAAAAAAGGCCGATATCAGCACTCAATGCTATATGATCTGTGATTCTTGATCTCTTGTAAAGTAAATCAATTGACTTAAAAGTTATGTCATCACTGTCTTCAAATATATAGGCATCTCCAACTAAGTGGTTCAAACCTCCAGCTGTTTGTATAAACTGCGGTGAAACTTGAGAAGCATTTAACATATTAATAGATGCAGAAGAAGCATAGATTGTATCCAAAGTCTCTCCCTCTCTAGCATAATCTTTTTTAAGTCCAGGTGCTAAGTATATATCGTGATACTTTGTCGGTTTAACCTTAGGTATAGACTTTTTTTTTTACTATTTAAAGCTAAAGGATTTGCTTTTAAGTATGCATTCTCTTTTAAAGATTTATCTATATATGGTGTTAAAAGCAGTTCTTTTTTATACTCTCCTTCTTCCCATTTCTCATCTGTAATTCTACATTCTGTCCTATTTTGAGCACACTTTACATTTAAGATTTTATAACCCTTATCACTGCTTTTATTTGAAGAATACTCTTGATAAAATTTTATCTCATAACTATTCTTATCTAGTTTTTTATACACAGGATTATAAATTCCAACTGCTATATAAGTAAAAGAAGCAAAATTATTCTGTTTTTTATACGCCCATCTTTCATCTTCTAAGAATTTTTCATCATAGTACATAGAGTATTTTAAGTAATCTAGTGACTGCCATGCATCTTTCCAAGAGTTTAAAAATGAACTAAGGTTTGGATCTAAATTCTTATATACTTTCTCTTTTAATTCTAAAAGTAATTTTTTAGATTCTTTAAGTTTTCCATTTTTCATCATATTATAAGCATAATGATATCTTAATTCGTCCGAATCTTTCGTCCAAAATATTAGTGAAAATTCACCCTCAGCTTTTCCATACTCTTTAGCACTCTCAAGAGCAAATGCATATCTATATCTTGCATCATGATCATTAGGATGTGAACTCAAATAGTTCTCATAATATGCAAGAGAAGCTTTATAATGTGCATTAAAATAGAGTGTATCTGCTAAAAATAGCTGTTTTTTTGCTAAATCATTAAAGTATGTTCCAGTAGTAGCTCCACTATTACTTGTTGTAAAACGAGGAGATATTTTTAAAATTTTAGCTTTTAACTTAAGTGCTTCTTCATTTTTAGGCTCTTTTTTGAGTAATGCCTCTAAAACATCAAGTGCCTCTTTTGAAAAACCATTCCAGTAGTAGTTTTTAGCAAGCAAAATACTACTCTTAGCTGTCTGTTTTTGAGCTGCATAGTACTCTAAGTAGCCAAAACCTTGATAAAACTCTTTATTTTCAACTAGCATTACACCTAAAGTTTTAGTAGCCTCTAAATCACTTGGATATGCTTCAACATACTCTTTCATAGACCCTATGGCCATTGATTTTTGTTTGTTCAAAGCATAAAGTTCTGCTAAGCGTTTTTTCTCATTTAAAGAGTTTCTTCCCTTGTAAATTTTAATGAGACCTGCATAATTATGATTTAACTCCATAAGAGCCTCACGAACCTCTTTATCTGAAGGTTTCTCTTTTAAAAGCTTTGTAAACTCTTCTTTTGCAGTTTTAGTCTCTTTTTCCCACATATAAACAAATGCTCTTGATTTTTTTGCATCATAAAGTAAATTTTTATTTTTAGTTGTATTTATAACTTCATCTAAATTTTGCTTCGATTCTGTGAACTTCTGTTCCCAAGAGTATAACTGTCCAAGCATTAGTTTAGCAGATAGATTACCCTTTAATGAGTCATGTCCTAGTATCTCTTGTGCTTGAGCTGTTTTTCCCATCCAGATTAAATACTTTGCTTGAAGAACTAAAGATGCATTTGAAGCATCTTTTTTATTGTGATTACGTACTAGTTCTAAAGATTCTTCTCTTTTATTCGCAGAAAAAAGTGCATTTGAATAGGCACTTAGGGTATCAATATTAGCATCATTTTCATATGCTTTTTTTAAACTCAAAATGTAACTATTCTTTGAGTCTTCAATTTTTTGTCCTAGTTTTGTTAACTCTTTATTATTTGGGTATCTTCTATAAACAAAATTATAAAGTCTCTGTGCCTTTTGCATTTGACCTAAGTAGATGTAACTATTTATAAGTTTAATCGCTATATCAATACTATAGGAAGAGTTATAAAGTTTCTCATAATATCTAACAGCACAGTTATATTTTCCAGTGTAGTAACATATTTCAGCTCTAATTTTTGCTGAGTCTAAGTTATTTGTCTGATTAAGTTCATCAAGAGCTTTTTGACTCTGTTTATATCGAGCATCCCACAAGTAAATATAAGCTGCTTTCACATGATATGAATCATTTAAACTAACATCTGTATCTACAAGTGCTTGGTACAAATTACTATAAAACTGATAATTATTCGCACTGTAGTAACTATCTAAACGTTTCTGAGCATCTAAAGCATTTATAGGAGCTGACAAGCCTGCTTCTCGAAATATACTTTTAACTCTCTCTTTTGTTTCAATATTACTCTTAATAGAAAGAGCATATTTGTTTTTTGGTTCTACTTCTAAAACTTCTTCAACTAAAGAGAGTGCTTTTAAATTATTTTCATTCTTTGCATAATGCTTGGCCAAGAGAACTTTTTCTTTAGTTGCACCAGGGTTGTTATCTACGATTTCTTGAAGAGTCTCAATATCCAACTCAACAGCAAAAAGATTTAATGATATCAGTAATGATATTAGTAGTATTTTTATCATGATATACAATCATCCAGTGTTTCATTTTTTATAGGTTCCCATATACAATTCATTTCTAAATCACTATGCTTTTCTCTATATTGATCAACAATTTTAGGAATATCTTTTGTCATAGTACTCAAAGCAATATAGTATATTTTATAATCAGTCTGATATATATAATCAGAATTTCTACTTGAAGATGTAATAAGTTCAAACTTTGTTTTACTTTCTAGTGTGAAAGCTGTAAAAAAGAGAGATCTCTCAATACATTCGCTTGCAAGTGTTTTAAACTCATTCAAAGTAGTGAAAATATTTTCTTTAGGAGAAAGAGTCTGTAAACTTTGTGAATAAAACAGAGTTCTAGAAGCTTTTTGCAGTGCTAAAATGAGATTATCTAAAGATAAATTATTAGCAAAAAGCTCATCACATCCATTACTATATGCTTCTTGTACATCCTCTGTTCGTACAAACTCTTGATCAAGAATACCAACAATAATTGTATCTGGTAACTGTTTTTTGATCGCTGAAATCGTATCAAAGTTTTTTTGATCACGTTTCATTAGAACGACTATGACATCCGGTGAGATGAAAACTTCTTGTAAAATACTCTGAAGTGAGTTTGCATACTTAACATTAAAATTTGGTTTGTTAAATATGTATGTACAAATATCTCGCATATGATTATCTGTTTCATTAAGCTCGGCTATTAAGATATTTTTTGTGGTAAAACCTACATTCGTTTCATCTCTTGCATGCAGATCTAAAATAAAATTTTCTTTATGAATTTTAAAGTGCATTAGAGGATACTCTTTATGATGTAAAACATCCTTTATATTTAGCAAACGTTCATTTTTCTCATTGTTTGTTATATTTATAGATATATCAGTAAACTCTTCTGCAATACGACGTATATACTCATAATTTTCATTTTTATTATTAACCAAGAAAATCATTTTCTTGTCATGTTTTATAGCTGTTTTAACTAATGTCTTATATATATTTTCTATCTCGTAACGATCTTGAAATTCAAAAAACTCACCCATTCTATGCATTACTATAACACTTTCATCAGATGTTTTAATAATATGTAAAATTTCTTCTAGAAAAAATTCATATCCATATTTTTGCTTAAGTGAATTCCACTCTTCATCTAAAAAATAGGGTGTCACATTATCTTTCAAATTTTTAAATTGAAGATATTGTGAAGAGAGAGCATCAATTCTCCTATTAAATAGATAACTCTCCTGAGGTGTAAAAATGATTGCTTTATCTTTGTAAAAAAAGTTAATTAGATAAAATAAAAAAGTCATTTTTCCAGCTTTGCCTCCACTATCAATTATCATCGAATTGGCATTGAGTAAAGTTGATAAATCTTTATTAATCAAAATAGTCCCCTTAGGTTGTTAAATAAGATTATACTATGCAAAAGTGAGTATTTAGTGAGTTAACGGTGATTATATGTTATTTTAATCTCACAAGTGTAATTAATATAACTAATTTTTAAATCTTAGTTATATTCATACAAACAATTTATTTTTTTTTACTACAATTAGAGTATGACAATAAAAAAGTATGACTCGATTATTATTGGTGCTGGTGCTGCTGGAATTATTGCTTCTATTGTTGCTGCTAGAGATGGAAAGAAAGTGTTACTGCTTGAAAAACTTTCTAACATCGCTTCAAAACTTAAGGCTACTGGTGGTGGTCGCTGTAATCTAACTAACACTTTAAGTAATGAAGATTTTATGTTGGCGTTTGGTAGAGATGGACGTTTTATGCAAGATGCTCTAGCTGCATTTGACAACAAAGAGTTAGTACTCTTTATGGATGAGATAGGGGTGGAGACTCATGCTCCTGATGGTTTTCGGATTTTTCCCACTTCTCACTCTTCTGCTACCATTATTTCTGCCCTTAAAGATGAGATGAAAAATGTGGGTGTTGATGTTTTAACAAACCAAAGAGTTGAACGTTTACTTTTAACAAGCAACAATATAGAAGGGGTAAAGACACAAGACCAGACATATAAAACAGCAAATGTAATTGTAGCTACAGGTGGTCTTGGTTATCCTGTACTAGGTGCTGAAGGAGATGGTTACTCTCTAGCTGAAGAGTTAGGTCATAAGGTGACTGAACTTAGTCCGGCTATGATGCCTCTACAAACAGAAGAGTCTTGGGTTAGTGAATGTCGTGCAGATACCATCGCTAAAGTTGAACTTCGTGTTGATTTGAAAAAACATAAAAAACTTCGAGCCAAGGGTGATCTTATCTTTACAAAATCAGGTATACGGGGTCCTGTAGTTTTGGACTTTGCAAGAGAGGTCACACCACTTCTTAAAAAATACGATACGGTTCCCCTTCTTTTAAATTTTACCAAAGGGATGAATGAAGAGCAAATTACAAAACATCTTAAAAGTCGTGCACTCAAAGACCCAGAACTTACCATCGTAGAACTCACAGCTACCCTACTCCCTCAAGCTTTAAGTTTAGAACTCTGTAAAATGGCAGATGTTGATGTAAATGCCACCCTATCTAAGGTCTCAGGAAAAGCAAGAGCAAAGCTTATAAGCCTCCTATCTTGGACACCCTTAACTATCACAGGACATGATGGCTTTAAAATGGCGATGATAACTCGTGGTGGAATAAGTCTTAAAGAGATAGACCCTAAAACTATGAGAAGTAAGCTTATAAATGGTCTCTATTTTTGTGGAGAGATTATGAATCTTGATGGTCCTTGTGGAGGTTATAATCTTCAGTGGAGTTTTGCTTCAGGATACCTTGCAGGAAAACTTCTATAAACTACGAATAAAAGTAGCGAATAGAAGCAAAACCAAAAGAGTCTGTTTGAGAAATATCAACTATCTGCTCCTCTTTTACTATGCCACCAAGTGCAAAAACTTTAATTTCTACAGACTTAAGTAACTCTTTTAAATCTTCAATGCCCTTTGGTTCACCCTTATTTGGTGTAGTAAAGATTGGACTATATGTAACATAGTCTGCACCCAATTTTTCAGCTTTGAGAGCCTCTTCTTTAGAGTGTGTACTTATGATGACTTTAAGCCCAAGTTCTTTGGCCTTTTTTATCTCACTAAACTGCTGTGAGGTTAAGTGCACGCCATAGGCTCTAAGTTTAAACGCCAACGCTACATCACTATGTATGATGGCGTTTACAGACTCAAACTGTGCACAGACCTCTACAAAATGTTCAGCTTGAATTTTATAGTTTGGATTCGTCTTATCTCTATATAGAGCAAAAGAAGGAAGATATTTTATAAACTGCTCATGCAAGATTTTTCTAAAAACTGCTGGAGTATCTGAGTAAAATTCTCTTGAAGTTATAAGGTACTTTTGAAGCATTTATCTGTAAAGAGGGTTTTGAAAATCTACATTCTCTACAGACATAGAACCACTGTATATATCTGCTAGTGTCTGTATATGATTGTGCAGTCTATTTAAGAGGTAAAGTTCAGGTTTACTGTACTTTGCCCGAGACTCTTCTATAAATAACTGTAAGAAACTAAGCTTCTCCTCTTCACTCTCAAACTCTATACTCTTTACTATCCTCACAATCTCATCATACTCATCACCACAAGAGGATAAAAAGTCATAACTCAGATCCATTGTTTTTAAGTTTGCTAGAGCTTTTGAAAATGCAAAATGGTTATAGAGCATACAAGCAACAAAGTACTCTATATCTGAACTCTCATACTCAGAGTATTGATTCTCTTCATCTTCAAAATGTTTATGCCATATAGTTAAAATTTTATCTGTTTTTTGTTTCATTGTTATCACTTTTTATTTTATAAATTGCTGTATTATAGCAAAAAATGATATACTTAAAATCATGATAAATATCAATACAAACAAAACTCTAAATATCATTCTTCCAAATACAAATAAAGCTCTAAAAGAGGTACTTCAAAGTGCCTCACCAACAGAGTTAGAAAAACTTTCAAAGGGTAAAGATTTAAAGTCAATTTTAAATACACTACTAAAAGAGAGTTCTCAAAATAGTTCAGGGGATAAAACTCTTCTCTCTCTTCTTAAAAAAAATCCTACCTTTAAAAATTTAGGAAGTATAACAAGTAGTGTAAAAGAGTTACATCAACTACTAAAACAGGACAAAAGCCCTCTTCCTTTAGAGAGACAATTAGGAACTTTATTAAGTGATATCAAAGATATTAGTGAAAAAAGTTTAACAAGTAAAATTAAAGATAGTGGTATATTTTTAGAGAGTAAACTCAAGAGTATAGAGACTCCAAGAGTCGAAATAAAACAGCTACTAAGTGATTTATCTAAAAGACTAGAAGGTACAAAACTGCCAAATGTAAAACTTATAAACACTCAGCTTAAAGAGTTACTCTCAAGTGATTTATTTAAAAATATATCACAGGGGGAACTTCTTAAAAACATAAAAGTAGACCTGTCAACTCTCACAGAGTTAAGTAAAAAAATTCAAAATACTACAGAACAACTCCAACAGAGAATAAACTCAAATCTGGACAAAAGTATAAATCCAAATGACTCTCTTTTCTCTAAAGATACAAAAATGCTTCTTGGCAAGATAAATACACTAAATAAACCCGAACTTCTGCAAAACCAAACACAGATAAAAGAGATGCTCTCTCATGATTTAAAAGCTATTTTACTTAAAACTCATGAAGAGATAAATGCATCAAATCATCCAAACAAACAAGAGCTACTCAAACATATAGACAAACTCTCTTTGCAAATTGACTATCATCAACTTGTTTCACACCTCTCAAATGCCACTTCACTCTACATACCCTACTCTTGGGAAGCTTTAGAAGATGGAAATATTAGTCTAAAAAAGGCTAAAGATGATAAGTTCTTTACAGACATAGAACTTCAGTTAAAAGAGTATGGCTCATTAAAACTTCGTCTTGGTATGTTTGAGAGTAATCAACTTAACATAAACATCACAGCTGAAGATAGTGACTTCAAGCAGATAATTAAATCTAATCTACCTATGCTTAGACAGCAACTCCACAGTGTAGGAATTATGACAAATGAGATTCGTTTCTTAGATGATACCAAAACTGTGAGTTCATACGATACTCACATTGGTGAACTCGCAGTTGGTTTTGAGGTAAAAGCATGAAACAAAAAGCAGTCGCACTCAAATATGATGCCCAGACTAGTAGTGCACCTAAGGTAACCGCAAAAGGGGAAGGTTTTACAGCCCAGAATATCATAAAAATAGCTGAACTTCATGATGTTCCTATTAAAAAAGATGAAGACTTAGTAGAACTACTCTCAAAACTAGATATAGATAGAGAGGTTCCAGCTGAGATGTATAAAGCAATTGCAGAAGTTTTTAGCTTTCTTTATAAAATGACCAAGAAGAAAAAATAATACTATGCATACTGATTTAACAATAGGTTCCATCAAAACACACCTTGTAAAACTTTCTATTCCCGCAATGACTGGTTACTTCTTTCACACCATGTTTAATGTAACAGACACAATCTTTGCAGGTTTTATCTCTACTGAAGCACTAGCTGCTCTTTCTCTATCAGCTTCTATATTTTTTATGATTTTAGCTATTGCCATTGGGATGAGTGAAGCACTTACATCTTTAGTAGGAAATGCACTTGGAGAAAAAAATATACAAAGAGCACAACATATAGCATTTAACGGTGTTTTCTTCGCTTTTTTCTTATCTCTGTTTTTAAGTCTTGCAGGTATACTAAGTGTTCCTTACTTCATAAGTGCACTTGGTGATCCTAGTTATATATCGCAAACACTAGATTATATAAACATCATTCTCTATGCCACACTTTTTTTTATAGGCTCTTTCTTTTTTAATGCCCTTTTAAACGCCACTGGAGATACAGTTTCGTTTAGAAATATCCTAATCATCACATCTATTCTTAACATCATTTTAGACTACCTCTTTGTACTCTACCTTGGCTTTGAAGTTAAGGGTGTAGCTATCGCTACTATTATCTCCGAATTTATCACTATGCTTTATCTTTTTTATAAACTCTCTCTCACAAAACTATGGAGTGGATTTAGTCAATTTCACTTAGATATATCTATCATTAAAGCACTTATAAAACAGGGGTTTCCACCAAGTATAAATATGTTTATGATGGCGTTTGGTATGTATATCATCACATATTTTGTAGCACCTTACGGACGAGAAGCTGTAGCAGCCTTTGGGGTAGCTATGAGAATAGAGCAGG
>Ga0256826_1001820_pt1 | contig 13194 bp, 14 predicted proteins | sample CV79metaG_FD_185975 | JGI IMG/M metagenome (GOLD analysis project Ga0256826, IMG submission 185975) | Hydrothermal vent microbial communities from East Pacific Rise, Pacific Ocean - CV79 | ecosystem: Environmental > Aquatic > Marine > Hydrothermal vents | place: Pacific Ocean: East Pacific Rise...
ATGCCATGAGTAAGTTAGGCTCTAGTTCGAGTGGTTATGAGTTTGCAAAACAATTTAATCATAAAATAACAAAGTTACTTCCATCTTTAGTGCAGTTAAAAAGTGATGAAAAATCATTATTTTCATTAAGTGGTGTTAAAATAAATGCATCAGTAACACTTGTAATAAATAAAAAAAATATAAGAACAGTTCTTGGAGATATACTATTTACCAAATATGGATTATCTGGTAATACAATACTTGAATTAAGTAGAAAAGCAGCATTTGCATTAGAAGCAAAAGAAAATGTATTTATTCATATTGATTTATTACCTGAGTATTCTAGTAAAAAATTATTTGAATTATTACAAAATAGAAAACACTTATTAAAAAATAAAGCAGTTAATTATTTATTAAAGAGTATTATAAATGATAAATTAATAAATTATATTTTTAAAGAGTCAAATATAAAATGTGAAAAAGTTGATAATTTATCAAAACAAAATATAAGTAATATTGTTCATATTCTTAAAAATGTAAATATTAATATTTCAGATACAAATGGATTTGAAAATGCAGAAGTAGTTGCAGGTGGAATAGATTTAAATGAAGTAAATGAAAGAACAATGCAATCTAAAAAACAAAAAAACTTGTATTTTTGTGGAGAGTTATTAGATGTTGATGGAAATTGTGGTGGGTATAATTTTCATTGGGCATGGAGTAGTGCATATACATTAGCCAATAGTTTTAAAGGAATAAAATGAAATATATAATTAGTTTATTATTAATTACGACAAGTTTATTATCGCAAGAATATTATGCCAAGATTCAAGCAATAAATACATACAATATTAAATCAGCAGTAAGTGGAAAAGTAACTTTTGCAAATAAAGATATTGAATCTAGTATTGTTAAAAATGAACTTATACTTAAAATTGATGATACTATTAATAAAGTTGAATTGAAACAAACAAAAAGTAAACTTGCAAATCTAAAAAATGTATTAAAAATACATAAACAAACACTAAAAAGTTTTAATAAGGTATCTAGTAAATCAAAATTTGATAAAGATAAGCAAAGAATACTTATTTTAAATACACAAGTAACACTAAATGATTTACAAATAAAAATTGCATCACTTAAAGATATGATAAAAAATAAAAATATTAAAATTAAAGATTTATATATTGAAAATATATATGTAAATAAAGGTGATTTTGTAAACCCAGGTACATTACTATGTAAAGCTTTAGATTTAAGTAAAGGTAAAATAGAGATATTTGTTTCAGCTGATGAAATAAATAATATAAAATCTAAAAGTATATTTATAGATGATAAAGCTAGTGATTTAAAAATAAGTAAAGTATTTAAAACTACAGATTCAAAACATCTTTCATCATATAAAGTGGAAATTATTTTATCAAAAGTAGATAGCTTTTCTAAATTAGTTAAAATAACACTAAAGTAAAAGAATTTGTCATATACGCAGTTACTTAAAAATAATAAAATTTTAAGACAAATATCTTTAATACAACTTTTTGCATACTTTGGCGCATGGTTCTCTCATGTTGCAATTTATACACTACTAGTAAAGTTTGAAGCAAGCGCTTTACAAATTTCATTAGTAGTTGCAATGAATTTTTTACCATCAATTATACTTTCAGTAATATCTGGGTCATTAGTAGATAGATTACCATTAAAAAAGTTTATGATTAGTTTACTTAGTGTAGAAGTGATTATGACATTGATGTTCTTTTATATAAGTGATATAAATGATATTTATTTACTTATGATATTGCTGTTTATTAGAATGGCAGCTGCTTCAATCTTCTTTACATCAGAAATGACACTCTTACCTAAAATATTAGATGAAAAATTATTAAGTAAAGCAAATGAAATACACTCTATTATTTGGTCATTTACATTTACAGCGGGTATGGCTCTTGGTGGAATAGTTGTACATAATTTTGGAGTAAATGTTGCATTTACTATTGATATATTATTTTTTGTATGTGCTATTGTGATTTTTATAAATACTAAAATACAAATACCATTTACTAGTACAACACAGCATATTTTTGATGATATTAAAGATGGATTAGTTTATATTAAAAATAATAAAAAACTTATACATTATATGATACTGCATGCAAGTGTCGGGTTTACGTCATTTGATTCTTTGGTTACTATGCTTGCAGGATATGAATATAAAAATATTATATCAATAGCATTAGCAATTGGTATTACAAATGCAACAAGAGCAGCTGCATTGATGATAGGACCATTTTTTATAACAAATTGGATAAATAAGAAAAGACTATTTTATTTATTTATAATACAAGGTCTTTCAATAGTTATTTGGGGTTTATTGCAACATAATTTTTATTTTGCTTTATTAGGTGTGTTTTTAACAGGATTGGTAACTACAACTCTTTGGTCATATACATATGCGATGCTTCAAGAAGAAATAGAACAAAAATATCTAGGAAGAGTATTATCATACAATGAAATGACATTTATGAGTTTTAATATATTTACAACTTTATTTATTGGATTTATGGCTACATTTGTTTCTTTAGATATAATTACATTTATGCTAGGCGGTGCATTTATACTTACTGCACTATATTACAAAAGGATATTTTTATGAGTTTTGAACAAAATATGGATTTGCGAGTTTTTTTACTTGCAATATACAAAAGAAAAGATAATGAATCTTTACAAGAAGTTATAGAGATGATGATAAATGCAGGTTTATTTGATATGAAAAATGGTAAAAAGTGTTTAAAAGAACTTAAAAAATTAAACCTTGTTATTGATGATAGTTTAAGTATGTTAGGAATACAAAAAGCAAAAGAAGTAGAGTTAGAATTTAAAATCTAATTTTACTGCCGACTTGCTAATATAAGAATTTCTTCTTGAGAAAACCCAGCTTTTAATCTAGCTTCTACGTTTAGATTTTTATTTAGTCCAAATGAATTTGGATGTACTTTATTTATAATATCAAAGTAGTTACAAGTGAAATCTTTTTGATTGCTGCAAGCAAATTTATACCAGATATCACCTTTTTTTACATGATCAATTTCTTCTTCTAGGATTATCTCAAAAAGTTCAATTACATCTTCTCTATTTTTAAGTAACTTTAGTTTACCAATTATAAATGCATTTGAATCAAGTCCATTTGCTTCCATATATCTTGGAATTAACGCCATTCTTGAAATTAAATCTTGTGTTTTCATAGATGCATCAAATAATCCTTGATGAACTGGTAAATCACCATAAGATATATCATATTTTTCCATAAGTGAACTTATTAGTTCAAAGTGTCTAACTTCATCATCAGCTACTTGCATCCAGTCAATATAATATTGTTTTGGTAAGTCTTGAAATCTATAACAAGCATCAAGAGCTAAATCGATTGCACTATATTCAATATGCGCAACAGAATGAAGTAGTGCAGCTATACCAGTTTGTTCATGTAGATTTTTTCTATTTTTGATTTGATTTGGTTTTACAACTTTACAAATTTTATGAAAAGATGGGTTTTGAAATATTTCAATTTCATCTGTTTGCTCAAATATAAAATAATCGTTATTAAACTTTTGATATATATCTTTAAACATAGATATTTTACTATGAATTGTATCTTGAACTAATATTTCTTTAACTGCCAAAAAAAAGTTATTCATAATATGACCTTTGTATCTTTTTAATAAAAAATAACTTTAAAATTATTCTTTACTAAAATGATGGTGCAGTTGATGAGATTTGAACTCACACGCCGTAAAGCACGAGCCCCTCAAGCCCGCGTGTCTACCATTCCACCACAACTGCATAATTTAGGATAAAAAAAAAGTCAAGTGTTTCCACTTGACTTTTTTTAAATAGCTTGTAAAGCCTACCCTAAAAATGGGTTTGCATATAATGCAATTAAAGCAATTACAAGTGTATAAATAACTTGTGCTTCGATCATCGCTAATGCAATGAACATTGTAGTCATAAGTTTTCCACCCATACCTGGATTTCTAGCAGTACCAGCAATAGTTGCAGCAGCAGTATTACCCATACCAACAGCTCCACCAAGAGCAGCAAGACCAAGACCAACACCAGCAGCTAAAACAGAGTAAGCTTTAAGTGTTTCATTTGCAACAGCACCTTCGTTTGCAAACGCAGCAGTTGCAATAGCAACCATTAAAAATAGAATTTTTTTCATTTCTATATCCTTAAATAATATTTTTAAAAAATAGTTCGGATAGCGTAACCTATGTGATATAAAATATCTATCATAAGCCATAACTACATAAATGCAATCATGTCCCTACTTAATTTTTTAATTGTCGCAATTATAATAAATTTTTACTTTAATTCTTATTAATAAGTATGCTAAGTTCTGTTTTTAGTTTTAAAAATATTTTTTAATATTTATAATGAAATTAAGTTTAAATTATGTAGAATATAAGCATAAAAACTTAAGGATCTAAAATGATACTAGAAAATTCGTTATCATATAAGCAAAAATTATTTATAAATACTCTTTTTGCACATGTTGGACTAACTTTATTAATCTTAATTGCATTGTTTATGCCAGAAAATACATTTTTATTGGTAAGTACAGGAATTTTATTTGGAGCTATTGTAGCTTTTTTTAATTATATCGCTTATGTAAAAATATTTAAAGGTATTGATATCTTTAAAATGTATATGAATAGTCTTATGGATTTTATATTTATGAGAAAAAATTCAATTACTAAGCCTGATTATTCAGCAAATGATGAAATTGGTTTAATTTTAAATGAACTTGATAAATATTCTAAAGAATTTGATACTTCAAGAAAGGCTGATATGAAAGTATTAGGTGAAATTGTTCTTGTACTTAATAAAATTGAGCAAGGTATTTATACTTGTAAAATAAAAGCAACTTCAGATAACTTTATGATTCGAGAGCTTTGTAATGTTACAAATGCAATGATTAATGAAACAAGTAATAATATAATGAACTTAGAAAGTACTCTTGGTAGTTATGCAAATGATGACTTTACTCCTTCTGTAGCAATTTCTGATAACTTAAAAGCAGAAATGTTAAGTATGATGAATAGTGTTAATAGTTTGGGTCAAAGTCTAAGAAATAGTGCAAAACAAAACCTTGAAAATGGTACAGTTTTAAATGATGATGCCATTACAATGACTGCAAGTGTACAAAATGTAGCAGCAAAAGCAAATCAACAAGCTGCATCTTTAGAAGAAACAGCAGCTGCACTTGAAGAGATAACAAGTATTACAAGAAACAATGCTGACAATTCAGTTAAAATGGCAAAACTTGGTGAGCTAGTTAAAAACTCTGCAAATCAAGGGCATAATTTAGCAAATCAAACTGCATCTTCAATGGATCATATAAATAATGAAGTTACAGCAATTAACGATGCTATATCTGTAATAGATCAAATAGCATTCCAAACAAATATTTTATCTCTTAACGCAGCAGTTGAAGCTGCAACTGCAGGTGAAGCTGGTAAAGGATTTGCTGTTGTTGCTCAAGAAGTTAGAAACCTAGCATCAAGATCAGCTGAAGCTGCAAATGAAATTAAAAATATTGTAGAAACAGCAACTGCAAAAGCATCAGAAGGTAAGAAAATTTCTGATGAAATGATAAGTGGATATGAAATACTTAATTCTCATATTAGTGAAACTATAAATATTATTGAAGATGTTAGTACTGCTTCAAAAGAACAAATGCTTGGAATTGAACAAATCAATGATGCTGTTACGACACTAGATCAAGTAACTCAAGAAAATGCAAGTGAAGCAAATAACGTATTAAGTATAGCAAATGATGTAAAAGTTATTGCAAACAATATTGCCCAAGAAGCAAAAAGTAAAAGATATTAAAAGGATACGCAATGGGAAATGAAACAATATTAGATGAATATGCATTTTTAGTAAGTGAAACAGATGAAAAAGGTATAATAACTTTTGCAAATGATGCTTTTTGTAATATAGCTGGATATACAGTAGATGAACTTATAGGTAAACCTCATAATATAGTAAGACATAGCGATATGCCAAAAGCTGCATTTAAATCACTGTGGGATACAGTTAAAACTGGTGAGATTTGGAGTGGTTTTGTTAAAAATTCTACTAAAGCTGGTGGGTATTACTGGGTATATGCAACAGTATTTCCTTTTGAAACTTGTGAAGGTGGTAGAGGATATTTATCATGTAGAAGAAAAGCTAGCAATGAAGAAATTGCAAGTCATACTGAACTATACCAACAATGGAAATCACAAGAATAAATAACTTATTTGAGAAAATAAAAGGCCTAAGATATTTTATCTTAAGCCTTTTTTAGTTTTGGCTTATTTTTGCATAAATAAACTACAAGCTAATCCACTGCTTTGTTTTACCACTACAGAAGGAACTTGTAATGATTTAAATCCATAAGCTTTGCAACCATGTGGTTTATTGCTCTGCCATGTAACAAAATAGTACTTACATTTTTGACATATTATTCTTTTATTCATAAATGTATTTTAGCATAAATTAATTAAAATATATAAATAGGACTAATTTTATCTTATTTAACTTTTTTATCTTAATTATTTTAAATAAGACTAATTTTATCTTATTTAAGATAATATACGATTATATAAAGAAAAAAGGAATTAATATGGAAGTATATTTAGATAACAATTCTACAACTCCAATGGATCCAGAAGTAAAAAAAATTTATGAGGAAACTACAGAAATTTTTGGAAATGCAAATGTGATATATAAACAAGGTATCCAAACTAGAGCTGCGTTAAATGAAGCATATGATAAAATGTATGACGGTTTAAATGCTAGTGATGATGATGATATTATTTTTACATCTTCTACAACAGAAGGAAATAATGCAGTTATTAAAACATTTTTAGATTCATTTCTAAAAGGTAGTGGAAAAAATCATATTATTACAACAGTTGCAGAACATGCAAGTATAAAATCACCACTTGCTTATTGTAAAACATTTGGTATGGAAGTAACATATCTTAATACAAATGAAAATGGTTTAGTAAGTATTGATGATTTAAGAACCGCAATGACAGAAAAAACTGCATTAGTAACAATACTTTTTGCATCAAATGAAACAGGTGCTATTCAACCAATAAAACAAATGGCAAGAGCAGCTAGAGATATGAATATACCATTTCACACTGACGCAGCTCAAGCAATAGGTAAAGTAAAAGTAGACTTACAAGATTTAGGTGTTGATTACTTTACATTTTCAGGACATAAATTTCATGGACCAAAAGGTGTTGGAGGATTATATATAAAAGCAAAAGCTCCATACACTCCACTAATTCATGGTAGTAAAAATGTAATGGGTGGAAAAAGAGCAGGTAGCGTTTATAATAATGGTGTATTTGCAATGGCCCAAGCTGTTAAAATCGCAAATAGTGATGAAAATTTAGAGTATATGAATACTGAAGTTTTAAGACTAAGAAATAAACTAGAAGATGCAATTTTAAAAATAAAAGATACTAAGTCTTATGTTCCTAGAGAACATAGATTAAATAATATTGTTGTTGCATCATTTAGAGGTATTGAAGGTGAAGCAATGCTATGGGATATGAATGAAAATGGACTATATATTTCAACTGGTTCATCTTGTAGTAGTGAAGATTTAGAAGCATCAGCAGTAGTTGAAGCACTTGGTGAAAAAGTAGAAATTGCAAATGCAACAGTTATGTTTGCACTTAGTAAATTTACAACAGAAGAACAAATAGATTATTTGATTGAAAAACTAGGAATAATAGTACCTAGAATTAGAGAAATATCAATGACATATGCAAAACAAGAAGCATTTAGTCAGTTTATTGAAGAGCATTAAAAAGCTAACTAAATGTTAGGTTTTTTATGCGAATACATTAAAAAATAAAGGAAATATTATGGCTAGAAATGATTTAGTTAGTGGAAATGTATGGGAACAATACAGTAAAAAAGTTCAAGAACGTATGAATAACCCAGTTGCAATGGGAGAATTTACACAAGAAGATGCAGATGCTAAAGGTGCAAGATTAATTGTTGCAGACTTTGGAGCAGAATCATGTGGAGATGCAGTAAGATTATTTTGGTTAGTTGATGAGTCAACTGATACTATTTTAGATAGTAAATTTAAATCTTTTGGTTGTGGTACTGCTATTGCATCAAGCGATGCAATGGCTGAACTTTGTGTTGGTAAAACTGTAGATCAAGCAATTAAAATTACTAATACAGAAGTTGAAGCATTTTTAAGAGATGATGATGGTACACCTGCTGTTCCACCACAAAAAATGCATTGTTCTGTTATGGCATATGATGTTATTTTAGAAGCTGCAGCTCAGTATAAAGGTTGTAGTAGATCAGATATTGAAAATACAGATATTGTATGTGAGTGTGCTAGAAAAACAAAACAAGATATAATTGATGCAATTAGAGATCATGATTTAAAAACAATTGAAGATTTAATATCTACAACTAAAGCTGGTAGTTATTGTAAGTCTTGTATTAGACCTGGTGGACATGAGCCAAAAGATATATACTTAGTAGATATCTTAGCTGATGAATTAGCTAAAATTTCTGAAGAAAAATTAGTAGCAGCAGCAAATACAAGTGCAAGTGAAACACCACAGTTTGACAAAATGACAATAGTACAAAGAATTAAAGCAATAGATGCGGTAATTGATGAGTATATTAGACCTATGTTAATTATGGATGGTGGAGATATGGAGATTATTGATATTAAAGAAAATACTCCATATTATGATATTTATATTAGATACTTAGGTGCTTGTGGATCATGTGCTAGTGGTAGTACAGGTACATTATATGCAATTGAGTCAACTTTAAAAGCTAAAGTAGATGAGAATATTAGAGTTCTTCCTGTTTAGGAACTCTAATATTTAGATATAAAAAAAGGCTATTGCATATTGCAATAGCCTTTTTTATTGGAAAAGATAAAGCTTATCTTTCTCCAATATATTCTAATACTGATTTATATAAACCTTCTAAGTCTGATTTACCAACAAAGTCATCAACACCAATAGCTTTCATTTTATCTTTTACAGCTTTTGTTGTCATAGATGAATTTACAATAATAGGAATATGAGATAAAGTAGCTGTTTCTTTAATATATTTTGATACTTGATAACCATCTGTATCAGGCATTTCAATATCTGTGATAATTACACCAACAGTATTTGGATCAATATTATTTAATCTTTTTATAAGTCCTGAACCACTTTCAAATATTTCATACTTAGCATCAATTTTCTTTAAAAAGGCAATTAGTACTTCTCTAGCTACTTTAGAATCTTCAGCAACAAGGATAGTTTTATTGTTATCAACTCTTTTATCAACATGTTTTGCTAATTGAGAAGCTCCATCATCCATCCAACCAATATCAACTAAAAGTTGTTCTGCATTAAATACAGTACAAAGTTTTGGTTTATTTTTTACATCTACATATGTAGTATATGTGATTTTAGGATTTTTTTCATCATTTTTATTTAATTCTTCAGTAGTTTTTTCTATTATGTTAATAACATCTTTTACTAAAAAGCCAATTTGATGATTGTTAAACTCACAAAATATTATAAGCTTGTAGTCTTTTATATCAAGTGCTTTATGTCCTAACCAAATGTCAAGATTTATAAGTGTAATAGGTTCACCTCTGATTGTAGCAATACCTGTAACTGCTTCATATTCAGTAGGTGTGTCACTAATATCAACTTCTTCTGTGATAATAAATGCTTTAATTTTTGCAATATTTATTGCATATACACTTTCTTGACCTGTATAAAATACAGCAAGTTGCTGTACGTTTCTAAGATGGGCTTGTGTTAATTGCTCTACACTATTACTTATACTACTCATTATAATCCTTTTAAGACAATTTATTATTTATAATATCTATACTTTGCTTAATGTTTTATTTATACAATAAGAACACATTGCCAATCCAAAACCAGCTGTAACACCTATATATGAACCTTTTTGAGTAGATTTAGCTTCTTCTGAGGAAAATACAATAGTTAGTTTTTTGTTAAATCCATCTTTTTTAAGTGTCTTTCTTATAATTTTTATAAATGGATCATTAAACGTATCCCATATACTTATATATTGAATTTTGGTAGGATCTATTCTTTTTGCACTTCCTGATGTTGTAATAATCGTTTTATAATATTTTTTTATTAATTCTATTTTTGGATAAATATCATCAATTGCATCAAATATAAAATCATATGAAAATAAGTCAGTATCTTTTACCCAGTCTTTTGTAACTCTTTGATTTTTTATTTTAATACCTGGATAAAGTTTTGCTAATACTTCAACTTTTATTTTATCTACTTGTTCTGAACCTATTTGTCTATTTTGATTTGTAATATCAAAAGTATCATAATCCACTATAGTTATATCTTTAACACCACTTTTGTATAGGCAATCAAGAGCATGTGAACCAACACCTCCAACACCTAAAATTATTACTTTTAGTTTTTGTATATCTTCAAATTTATCACCAAATAACATTCTACATCTAGTAAATCTATCTATGTTTTCATCCATTAAACACTCTTTATTAAAAATTTTGCTATTATATCAAAATATAAAGTAATAAATACAAGGATAAGCTGTTATGCAAAAAGAACCAATGACAAATGAAGGATTTGAGTTATTAACTTCAAATCTAAATGATATGAAAGTTGTACAAAAACCAATTATATTAAAATCTGTGGAAACAGCAAGAGAACTTGGTGATTTAAAAGAAAATGCAGAATATCATGCAGCAAAAGAAGAACAAGCAAATATTGAAAAAAGAATTGCTGAACTTGAAGATACAATTACAAAAGCAGTTGTAATTGATCCTTCATCTTTACCTCATGATAAAGTTAGCTTTTGTTCAACTGTTGTATTAATAGATCTAGATACAGATAAAGAAATAACTTATAAAATAGTAAGTTCTCATGATAGTAATCCTGATATTGGACATATATCATTTCATTCACCATTAGCAAAGCAATTACTAGGAAGAAGTGAAGGTGATGAAATCATAGCAAAACTTCCTGGAGGAAAACGAGAATTTGAGGTTGAAAAAATATATTATGAAGAATAATAATATAAATGTTGCAATAGTAGGTGCTAGTGGGTATACTGGTTTAGAACTAGTAAAAATACTTATTAATCATCCGCACTTCAATCTTACATATTTAGCAAATACTACAGGAAATACAACTATAAATAAATTGCATCCATGTTTAAATGGTGTATGTGAACTTGAAGTATTTAAAGCAAGTGCTTCAGATATTGCGAAGACATGTGGCTTAGCATTTTTAGCATTACCTCATAAACATTCTATGGGATTTGCAAAAGAGCTTTTAAAACTTGGAGTAAAAGTAGTTGATTTAAGTGCTGATTATAGACTTGAATTAAATACTTACGAAAAGCACTATTGCCCTCATATAGATAAAGACAATCTTCCAAATGCAGTATACGGAATGCCTGAATTTTATAAAGATGAAATTAAAAAAGCTTCTTTAATCGCAAATCCAGGTTGTTATCCAACAGCATCTTTACTTGCAATTATGCCATTTGTCCCTTATATAGATGAAAATTCAAGTATATTTATAGATGCAAAATCAGGACTAAGTGGAGCAGGTAAAAAACTAAGTGATACTAGTACTTTTGTTAATATTAGTGAAAATATGTTTGCATACAATCCTCTTAAACATAGACATACTCCTGAAATAATAGAAAAAGTAAAACTTGTAGGTAATAAAGATTTAAAAATAAACTTTGTACCACATTTAATACCACTTACAAGAGGTATGCTTACTAGTGTATATTGTAGTGTAAATAAAAGTATAAATGCCCTAGAAGTTCTAAAAGAATTTTATAAAGATCAAACGCATATTAGAGTACTGGATAAGCCAGCAACTATCAAAGATACAAGTGGAACAAACTTTTGTGATATATTTGTAGCACAAGATGGAAATGATTTATTTATAAATACAAGTATAGATAATCTTTTGCGAGGGGCATCATCGCAAGCTGTTGTAAATGCAAATATTATGTATGGCTTTGAAGATGATTTAGGTATAAATAAACTTGCCTTTGTACCATAAAAATATTATAAGTGATGATGCAATATTTATTGCAGATTCTCATTATAATAAAAATAGAAAAGAATTAGAACTATTATTAAATCAAATATTATCAAATAAAATAAAAACTTCACAAGTGTTTTTTATGGGAGATATGTTTGATTTCTTATCATATGAAGTTAACTACTTCTCAAAAATAAATCAAAATATGATAAATCTAATAAACAAGTTAAGTAACAAAATAGAGATAATATATTTTGAAGGAAATCATGATTTTGATATTCAAAAATTATTTTTAAATATCAAAGTTATACCTAGAGAAAATCAATATAGTCAATTTAAATTTAATAATCACAATGTATATTTAGCACATGGAGATATATATACGCCAATTATATATAATATATTTACAAAAATGCTTAGAAATAGATATTTTTTAAAACTACTTAATACTTTAGATATCAATAATTTTATATCAAAATATTTTGAAAAAAAACTAATAAATAAATCAATTTGTCATGATTTTGATAGTTTTGAAGAATTTTCTAAAACTAGAATAAAATCTTATGATATAGATGATAATGATTTAATTATTGAAGGACACTATCATCAAGGAAATATATTTAAAAATTATATAAATATCCCTAGTCTTGCTTGTAAAAATCAATATATGCAAATAATTAATAATAACTTTGAAATAAAGGAATTGTAATGTTAAAATTATTTATATTGATACTTATATCTTTTAAACTAAGTGCATCTACAATTACAGTTGCTTTAGCATCAAATATAACTTATGCAATGCCTGAGCTTAAAAAAGAATTTAATAAGATTTATCCAAATATAAATATAAGAACTATTATAAGTGGAAGTGGCAAGTTAACGGCACAAATAAAACATAATGCTCCATATGATATATTTATGTCAGCAAATATGAAATACCCTAATAACTTATATAAAAGCAAATATGCAATATCTAAACCAAAAATATATGCAAAAGGAAAGTTGGCACTTTTGAGTTTTAAGCAATATAATTTTTCAAATATAAAAGAATTGTTATTAAGTGATAAAATAAAAAGAATTGCGATAGCAAATCCCA
>Ga0256826_1001821_pt1 | contig 13192 bp, 11 predicted proteins | sample CV79metaG_FD_185975 | JGI IMG/M metagenome (GOLD analysis project Ga0256826, IMG submission 185975) | Hydrothermal vent microbial communities from East Pacific Rise, Pacific Ocean - CV79 | ecosystem: Environmental > Aquatic > Marine > Hydrothermal vents | place: Pacific Ocean: East Pacific Rise...
GTAAGAAGTTTATCAAAAGGCTCATCAAACTCTAAGTAGCCTAAATCACGAAATACTTTTGTGAAAAATCTTGCATACAGAAGGTGAAGTATAGCATGCTCAATTCCACCAACATAGTGATCAACTCCCATCCAGTACTTAATCTCCTCAGGAGTAAATGCAGCTTTTTCTAGTGTCTCAGGTGAAGCACAAAAACGCAGGAAATACCAAGAAGATTGAACGAAAGTATCCATAGTGTCAGTTTCTCTAACAGCGTCCCTGCCACACTGTGAACATTTACAGTGTTTCCATGTTGGATGATTTTCTAGAGGAGAGCCTTCTCCGTTTATCTCTACATCATCAGGAAGAGCGATAGGAAGATTCTCTTTTTTCTCCATAACTAAACCACAATCATCACAGTGAATAAAAGGAATAGGAGCACCCCAGTAACGCTGACGGCTTACTCCCCAATCTTTTAGTTTATAGTTTGTTGTTTTAGCACCAATTTTTTTCTCTTCAAACATTTTAATGATGTTGTACTGAGATTTTTTAGAGTTCATTCCATCAAATTCACCAGAGTTAAAAAGCTCTCCAGCATCTGTAAATGCAGAAGTACTCACATCAGATTCACCATCTTTTGGTTTTATGACTGCGTTTATCTCTAAGTCATACTTTTTTGCAAAGTCATAATCTCTATCATCATGAGCAGGAACCGCCATAACAGCACCAGAACCGTAGTCCATAAGTACAAAGTTAGCTATCCAAACTGGAACAGTTTTTCCTGTTAATGGATGAATTACATTCAGACCTAAAGCAAGACCCTCTTTTACTTTTTGTCTATCGATAGAAGAAGTGTTTTTCATCTTGGTGATTTTAGTAATTGTATCTTCATCTAAAAGCTTGTTTTCAATCATATAAGTAACGATTTCATGTTCAGGAGCAAGAGCTGTATAACTTACACCATAGATAGTATCTGGACGAGTAGTAAATACATCAAAACTTTCAAAACTAGCATTTAGTTTTGCTTTAGACTCATCATCAAAAAGAAGATCAAATGCTAGACCATTCGACTTCCCTATCCAGTTCTCTTGCATAGTAAGAACTTGTTTTGGCCATCCATTTTCTAGTTTTTTCAAATCATCAAGAAGTTCATCACTATAGTCTGTAATTTTAAAGTAGTACTGGTTCATATCTTTTTTTACTATTGGAGTATCACAACGCCAACAGCAACCATCTACTACTTGTTCATTTGCAAGAACAGTCTCATCGTGTGGACACCAGTTAAGCAATCCTTTTTCACGATATAAAAGACCTTTATTGTACATATCAATCATAAAAGCTTGTTCAAACTTTGTATAAAGCTCATCACTCGTTGCCATCTCACGTTTACGACTAAAAGAGAAACCTAAAGAGTAGAACTCATTTTTCATATAGTCAATGTTATCGTAAGTCCAACCTTTTGGGTGGCTTCCATTTTTGATAGCTGCGTTTTCAGCAGGCATACCAAATGAGTCAAAACCGATTGGGTGTAGAACATTCTTCCCTTGTTGTCTATGGTAACGAGCAAGTGCATCTGAGATAGAGTAATTTCTTACATGACCCATATGAAGACGTCCACTCGGGAAAGGAAACATACTAAGGATGTATTTTTTATCTAATGTAAAATCTTCACTTGGTTCAAAACTATCGTTTTTCTTCCAATACTCTTGCCATTTTTTTTCAATGTCTGATGAAATATATTCCAATTATTTTCCTAATACTCTTCGTGTGTTTTTGAGCTCTCAATGTAAACTAGACCCATTGAGAAAATATTTGCGATTAATGCACCGATAGCAAGCGCAATTGCCCAACTATCATCTCCAATAATTACTAAAAAGACAAATGCAGGTATAAGGTGTAAATCTGCCACTAATGATGATGCTAAGAGCTCAGCAGAGAGAAGATTTCTAACACCGATTTTTAGAATTGTACTTATTAAGTTTACACTTGCAGCTAAAAAAAGTGAAGCCGCAGTATTTTCATAAAGAAACCCTGAAATTGATGTTAAACTCATCAATGAAAAAAACACATAAATTACTTTTCCCCAATCCATTACTTATATCCTTGATTTATATCGTCTTGTAAATTTATGAGATTATACTAAAAGTATCTTAAGTTGGGACTGAAGAGTAAAGAGTAAAGAGAGAAAAAAGTTTAAAAAAACATTACCAATAAATTTATAAATTTATTGGTAAGTAGAGAAAAAAAAGCTTACATCACACCAGATTCAAACTGCTGGCGCATTCTCTCTTTTTCTGCTTCTTGTTTTGCTTTTGCAGCAAGTTTTGTATGATAATTTTTCACATCAAAACCAAACCATAACAGAATTGGACTTGCAACAAAAATTGAAGAGTAAGTACCTACTATCACACCTATAAGAAGTGTAAATGCGAAAGCATGAATAATTTCACCACCAAACATGAAAAGAGTAAACACAACAAAGAATGTTGTAAGAGATGTTAATGTTGTTCTTGCTAATGTTCGTGTAACCGACTCATTAATAATATTTGTAAGGTTTATGTTCTTAGACTTTGTTACACCCTCTCGAATACGGTCAAAAACGATGATAGTATCGTTTAGAGAGTACCCTAAAAGTGTTAAAAGTGCTGCAAGAACATCAAGATTTACATCAAGTCCAATAAGAGTTATTGCACCAAGTGCAATACTAATATCATGAACAAGTGCAACGATAGAAGCAACAGCAAAACGCCACTCAAATCTAAAAGCAACATAAATTAAAATTCCTAATGTTGCTAAAAGAAGAGACATAACACCCTTCTCCTTAAGTTCAGCTCCTACAGTAGGACCAACGATATCTACACGACGAATCTCAAAGTTTCCAGTTCCATGAAGTGCTTCTCGTGTTACATCACCAATATCTGTTGTAACACTTCCCGTTGTTGTTTTCATACGAATAACAACTTCATCAGGAGAACCAAACTCACTAATAGTTGCACCATCAAAAAGAGTATCACTCTTTAACTGTGTACGCATTGCATCTATAGGAGCATTAGTATCATATTTTACTTGAACAACCGTTCCACCAGCAAAATCAACACCATAGTTAAGCCCTTTAGTCATTAAAAGAGCATATGAAGCCAAAACTAAAACTACTGAGAGAATCATTGCAAATCTTGATTTCCCCATAAAATTAAAGGTTCTTGTATATTTGAAAAATTCCATAATTACCCCTTAATCCCAAACCATAAACGGTTGTTTTTACTTTTAATGATTCTATCTTTTAGCATTTGATAAATTCCATGTGTACCTAAAATAGCAGTCAGCATAGAAGCTAAAATACCGATACTCATAGTAATTGCAAAACCTTTAATAGCACCTGTTCCATAAGCATACAGAACTACAGATGCAATTAGTGTAGTAATATTTGCATCAAGAATCGCTCTCATTGCATTGGAATAACCCTCTTCAATAGCTTTATGCATACTTTTACCCTCATATATAAGTTCACGAATACGCTCGCTAATAATAACATTTGCATCAACTGCCATACCAACAGTAAGAACAATCCCCGCCATACCAGGTAGTGTCAAAGTTGCTCCAAAAAGACTCATAACTGCTAAAAGTATAAATAGATTTGCAATAAGTGCAATATTTGCGATTACACCTGCTAAACGATAGTAAACAACCATAAAGATTATTACTAAAATAAAACCACCTATTAGAGCGACCAAAGAAGCTTTGATACTATCAGCACCAAGACTTGGACCAACAGAACGTTTTTCCATTAAATATATTGGAGCTAGTAAGGCACCAGAACGCAGTGCAATAGCTAAATCTTTTGCTTCCATAACAGTATAGTTTCCAGAAATTTGTCCACTTCCTCCACCGATACGTTCATTGATATTTGGAGCAGAATAAACTTTACCATCAAGAACAACAGCAAGGCGTTTTCCAACACTACGACCAGTAAAGTCACCAAATATTTCAGCACCCTCTGCATTTAACTTAAAGTTAATAAGAGGACGATTATTTCGGTCAAAACCCATACTTGCATCTGTCAGCATACCACCATCTAAAATAGGAATCTCACGAACTAAATACTTAATCTCAGGATTTTTTGCATCAGATAAAATAATATCCCCATACTCCGAGGCATCACTATCACTCATATTATAAACACGAGCATTTCGATCTTCATCAACTGCCATAAGTTCAAGCTTTGCAGCACGACTTATTAGCTCACGAGCACGTTGTTCTTCTTCTTGTGTTTTAATTCCAGCTAACTGAACAAGGATTTTTTCTTCACCTTGACGAGCTACAACCGGCTCTGCAAGTCCAAACTGATCAAGTCTATTTCTTATCGTTTCAATTGCTTGAGAGACTGCTTCTTTTTGAGTTTTCACAATCTCCTCTTCAGTTAAAGAGAGTGAAATTACTTCTGAACCTTTAGAGATATTTGCGCCATCAATTTCAGCTAAAAATTTATTAATTGCTTTTGAATCATCACTATCAAGAATTTCAAACTTTACAGTTGTTTCATTAAAAGTAAGTCCATCGATTAAAATATCATTACGTTCAGCAAAATGTTTAATGCTTGCGGCAATAGATTTTATACGACTTTTTGTAGCCTCTTCAGTTTTCACACCAAGTAGCATATGCAAACCACCTTGGAGATCAAGTCCTAAAGTAACTTTTTTTCCACCTTCTGACTGAAGAAGAGATGGCATAGAAAAAACAACACCAAAAACTATCGCTAATGCGAAAATGACTATGCGATAATTAAGCTTCATCCTCATACTTCTTTGCAATTGAATCTTTTAATATTTTAGCGGTAGTATCATTATTAAGTTTTACAGTAAAAAAGTGATCTTCTTCTTTTTGAATAATAACAATAAAACCACCATTAGTGATAACTTTGTCACCTTTTTTCAACTCACTAATCATAGTTGTTTTAGCTTTAGCCTCTTTTTGTTGTGGGCGAATAATTACAAAATACATAATTGCAATTAAAAATACGAACGGTAATAATTGAGAGATAATTTCCATCTTCAAACTTCCTTATTTAGTAAAATTGTGGCGATTATACAAAAAAAATACTAATAATTGTCTAAATTGAGTACAATTTCATTATGAATAATTTTATTAAGAGCATAATACTAGGACTTTTGACTGCTATACTATTTAGTGCTTTTATCTATTTTGAAGAGTATAAACTAACTAATGATTTTTTAAATACTATTTTTGGGTTATCTGCTCTAGCACTATTTTTATACATACCAAAACGCAGTATATTAATCGCTGGATTTTTTATAGGTCTACTCTGGTTTTACTGGATTGGATATAGTTTTGAGTACCAAGGGGTAGGCTATATGATGCCTATTATCACACTTAGCTTTGGTTTTATATATCTTCTTTTTTTTCTTCCTCTATACTTTACAGACAAGCCTTACATGAGAGCTATTTTACTTTTTGGACTTAGTTTTGTGGAGCCTTTCAACTGGAATTGGCTTCAAGTAGAACTCCTTTTTGTAAATAGCTATATAGGTGTTTTCAAGTACCAACTTTTCATAGTTTTAATGGCTCTATCCCTCCCTCCTTTACTCAAAAAACAATATAGATTTTTTCCTCTTATTCTAATTTTTGCTGCATTTAACTTTGGTTATGAAGTTCAAAAGGATGCTCCATTAAAAATCAAGCTTGTTCAAACAGATATAAAACAAGATTACAAATGGAGAAGAGAAGCTCTATCACCTACTGTGAATATGATTTTTAAAGAGATAAAAAACGCAGAGCTTCAGGGATATGATTTGGTTATATTTCCTGAATCTGTTTTTCCTTTATATATGAATAAGAACAAAAACTTACTTAATCAGCTTTTAAGAGCTTCAAAAAATATAACAATTATTGCAGGAACACTTACAAGAGAAGATAATAAAAACTATAATGTCACCTATATGTTTCAAAATCAAGAGTATAAAGTTGCAAAAAAACTAATACTTGTTCCTTTTGGTGAGTATATTCCTCTTCCAAAATTTGCTCAAGAGATTATAAATAAAACTTTTTTTAGTGGTGCAAGTGACTTTGAAACAGCTGAGAAACCTACTGATTTCATGATAAAAGGTATACTCTTTAGAAATGCTATCTGCTATGAGGCAACATGCCAAGAACTCTATGAAGGTAATGTCAGTTTTTTAATAGCAACAAGTAATAATGCTTGGTTTGCCCCATCGATTGAACCAACACTGCAGAATCTTCTTTTAAAGTACTATGGACGTAAAAATGGAGTTACCATTTATCACGCTGCAAACTATAAAGGAACAGGAATAATAAAATAATAATCAGAACTTGCTATAATAAGAAAACTACATTTATAGGCTATTTATTATATGTTAAACTTAAAAAATCCAAATCTTTATAATAACCGTGAGCTCTCATGGCTCCAATTTAACACAAGAGTACTCAAGCAAGCTCAAGATGAGTCTTTACCACTTCTAGAACGTCTTAAATTTCTTGCTATTTATGGAACTAATCTAGATGAGTTTTATATGATTCGTGTTGCTGGACTTAAAAAGCTTTTTGCTGCTGGTATCATTGTTTCAGGGGCAGATAGGCTTACTCCTCTGCAACAACTTAAAGAGATAAGAAGCTATCTTCATCAAGAACAACAAGTCATAGAGTACTGCATGATTGAAATTCTTAAAAAACTTGAAGGTGATGGAATTTTTATTAAATCTTATGATGAAGTAAATCAAAATGAGAAACATACTCTAAACAGATACTTTAGCGAAAATATCTATCCTGTTATTATTCCTATTGCTATTGATGCAACTCACCCTTTTCCACATCTAAACAATCTTAGTTTTGGGCTTATTGTAAAACTGAGTGATAATGATGATGAATCAATTGAGCGTTTTGGGCTTATTCGTGTGCCTCGTGTTTTAACACGTTTTATTGAACTTGGAAATGGAGTATATGTACCAATAGAGTCTCTTGTTGCACAGCATGTTGAAGATCTTTTTCCTGGCTATTCTCTCATTAAATATGCTTCATTTAGAGTAACAAGAAATGCAGATATGGATATAGAAGAAGAAGAAGCTGATGATTTTATGGAGATTCTTGAAGAGGGATTAAAGCTTCGTCGTAAAGGTGAAATGGTAAGACTTGAGGTTGGAAGTCGTGGAGATGATGAAATTACTAATTTTTTCAATCGCCATACAAATGTTTATAAAGATGATATATATAGATTTCACACATTTTTAAATCTATCTAGTCTTTGGCAAATTGTGGGGAACAAAGATTTTGCTCATCTTTTACTTCCACCATTTAAACCAAAATCTTTACCTCCGTTTGATAACAATGAAAATATTTTTACAACTCTAGAGAAACAAGATGTTCTTCTTTACCATCCGTATGAAAGTTTTGAGCCAGTTGTAAAACTTATTCAGAGTGCGAGTAAAGACCCTGATGTTGTCTCTATTAAGATGACACTCTATCGTTCAGGGACTAACTCTCCAATCGTTCAAGCCCTTATGAATGCAAGTGAAAGTGGAAAGCAAGTCACTGTAATGGTTGAATTAAAAGCTAGATTTGATGAAGAAAATAATCTTATCTGGGCGAAGGCGCTAGAAAAAGCGGGTGCACATGTTATTTATGGAATTAAAGGTTTTAAAGTTCATGCAAAAGCAGCACTCATTACAAGACGAAAAAATGGAAAACTTAAACAATATGCACATCTAGGGACAGGTAACTACAATCCAGCAACCGCAAAAATCTACACTGATATGTCTTATATGACTTCTAAAGATGAGATAACAAATGATCTTACTAGATTTTTTCATTTTCTTTCTGGATTTAGTAATAAAGGAAAACTCAACGAGCTTTATATGGCACCATCACAGATAAAACCTAAGATTTTATCACTTATACAAAATGAGGCTAGAAAAGGTGTTGATGGTCATATCATCGCAAAAATCAACTCTCTTGTTGATGAAGATGTTATTCGTGCACTATATAAAGCTAGTCAAGCAGGTGCAAAAGTCAATTTAATTGTTCGTGGTATATGCTGTTTAAAACCTGGTATTAAAGATGTAAGTGAAAATATAAAAGTTATCTCAATTCTTGGAAAATATTTAGAACATCCTCGAACTTTTTACTTTAAAAATGATGCAACACAGGTATATATCTCTAGTGCTGACTGGATGCCTAGAAATCTTGTACGACGAGTAGAACTATTAACAGGTATAAAAGATGATATATCTCGTGAAAAAATTATTCAAATTTTAAATCTTCAACTCTCTGACAATATGCTTGCACATGAACTTCAAAGTGATGGAAGATATAAAAAAGTAAAAAAAGAGAATTCAAAATCTATGAATAGTCATAAGTTTTTAGAAGATTACGTAAATCGTATTTCAAAAGCAACAAAAAAGATGTCTTCATCTGAAATTCAGCAGATAGCAGCTCGTCTATTTATGGAGAGTTAAATGTTATATAAATTTAAAAACACTTTTCCTACTTTAGGAAACAATACATGGATTGCTCCCTCGGCAGATGTTATTGGCAATGTAAAGTGTGGAGAAGATTGCTCAATTTGGTTTGGTTGTGTTGTAAGAGGGGATGTTCACTATATCAATATTGGTCACCGTGTTAATATTCAAGATCTGAGTATGATTCATGTAACACACTATAAAAAACCTGATAAAAGTGATGGGAATCCAACAATCATTGGTGATGATGTAACAATTGGACACCGTGTAATGCTACATGGATGTACTATTGAAAATGCTTGTTTAATCGGAATGAGTGCTACTATACTTGATGGTGCCGTTATTGGTGAAGAGTCTATTGTTGGTGCGGGAGCACTTGTTACAAAGAACAAAGTTTTCCCTCCCCGTTCACTTATTGTAGGTAGTCCTGCAAAAGTAGTTAGAGAGTTAAGCGATGAAGAAGTAAAAGAGTTATATGCTTCTGCTTCTCGCTATGTAGAGTTTAAAAAAGATTATGTTCTATAGTCTGCATTTATCTTAACATACTCATAACCCAAGTCACAGCCATAAGCTTTAAAACTTCCACTTCCTACACCTAAGTCACAAGAGATTGTGAACTTACTATGACTCATTACTATAGCTGCTTTTTTCTCCATAGCTTCATCAAAGTAAAGTTTTCCAGAGTCATAAACACATAAGTTATCAAAAGAGATTTTTAGACTCTCTTCTGAACACTCTACCCCACTTGCACCAACAGTTGAAGCTATTCTTCCCCAGTTTGGATCTTCTCCATAAAGAGCAGTCTTAACTAAAAGAGAATCGGAGAGTGCTTTTGCTGCCTTCTGCGCCTCTTTATCATTTTTGGCACCCTTAATATCATAAGTAACAAGTTTAGTAGCACCCTCTCCATCTCTCACCATTTCACGAGCGAGAAAAAGCATTATTGTATGAAGAGCATCTTTAAACGCAGCTGCATCATAGTTTCCACTCTTTGCATTAGAGAGTAACATAACAGTATCATTTGTAGATGTATCACCATCTACACTTGCAGCATTAAAGGTTGTTAGAGTCACTTCATCTAAAATAATTTGCATTTCATTTTTAGAAACTTTTGCATCTGTAGTTATAAAACACAACATTGTAGCCATTGCAGGGTTTATCATTCCTGCACCCTTTGCTATTGCACCCATACTAAAACTTGTTCCATCATCTAGTTCTACTTTAAAAGCAATCTCTTTTAAAAAACTATCTGTTGTCATTATTGCACTTGCTGCTGCATTTGAACTGCGTTTTGATAGGTCAAATAGTTTTGCACCATTGATGATTTTTTCTTTTGGAAGTCTTACACCTATAACACCAGTTGAGCTCATTACTGGATTTACAACTTGATTTGGCAAAGTCAAAAGTACTTCATCAACATCACTAACTCCAGCATCTCCAGTCATTGCATTTGCATTTTTTGAATTTATAAGTACAAAGTTTGTCTGAAACTCACCCTTTGCCTTAAAATGTTTTAGAGGAGCTGCCGCCATCTTATTTGTAGTAAAAACAGAAGCTATTTCACAAAGTGTATCGGAGTATATAAATGCCATATCTTTAGCAGCTTCAGCTTTTAAGCCTGCACTTACACCATCAGCATAAAAACCATCACTAGCACATACTCCACTCTCAAGTTTTATAAGTTTATACAAATTTCAACTCCTTTGGTTTCACCTTTTGTCTCATTAGTTCTCTTGTTATTTTAATCCCATTTCTTGTTCCAATTACAAGTAGTTTACACTCACTTGTAACTAAAACATCTCCCTTAGGCATACTAACAAATTTTCCATCTTTTTTTGTAATACCTACAACAGATGTGTTTGTAATTTGACGGATATGCGTCTCTTTAAGTTTTTTAAGAACTGCCCAGCTAGATTTGGGAACTTCAATCTCTTCCATATCAAGAGGATTATCACTCTTATATAGAAACTCTTCAAGAAGATTTTCCATATCAGGACGTGCTGCCATAGCACTAATTCTCTGTGCTGTTAATTTAGTAGGTGCAACAACTGTATCAGCGCCTAGTTTTTTTAATTTTTCAACATCACTCACACTCTCAGCAGAGGAAATCACGTAGTATGGGCGAGGTAAAAAATGCTCTTTTTCAAAAAGTCTAACAGATGCAATAAGTGCTATATTATCTGCAATAGAACTAGAAAGAGAGATAAGACCTTTTGCAGATGAAAGATGTGCTTTTAACATTGCTAACTCTGCATGAGGTTCAGCTTGAAGATAATTTGGATATTTATACTCCCCTGCCCACTCATGAATTTCAGGTCTTGGATCGATAACAACAAACGGAATGTGATTTATACGTAACTGCTTTGTCACTTCTACTGTGTAATCATTATGATAACAGACAACAAAGTGTTTCTTTAGTCTTGCAATTTTATACAACATTCTTCGCTCCTTTAATATTGAAACTATCATACCCTTGTTTAACTCTGCGACTAAGATACCAATAGCACTAGAAAATACTGCAAAACCTGCGATAATAAGGTTAATAGTAAATATTCTACCGGCATCAGAAATTGGAGAGATTTCACCAAAACCAACTGTTGTGAAAGTTATAGCAGTCTGATAAATAGCATCCATAATTGGAAAATCATCTATAATTACATAACCTAGTGTTCCAACTAGCATTACTACAACTGTTAAGATTAAGGGTAAACGAAAAGCTTTTAGGTGTGTATAAACTTCAGGGAGAAGTTTTGGATCAGGTTTGGGAGCGATCTCCCAATTTAAAAATTTACGAATCCTTACAAGAAGGTTCAAAATTTATTCCTATTACTTAAGAATTTTTCTTAAGTGTACGAAGCTCTCTTGCAGAGATCTTTATTTTTTTAGTTGTACCGTCTTCGAGAGTGATACGTACTGTTCTTAGGTTTAATAAAAAACGACGCTTTGTTCTGTTCTTTGCATGAGAAACATTGTTCCCACTCATAGGGCCTTTGCCGCTAATAGCACATCTTCTTGCCATAATGGTATCCTTGAATGATATTTTAAAAGTTGCGAATTGTACCAAATAAAAGCAAAACTTCAACTTAAGCCATATTTATTTTACAAACTTCTTTAGATTTATATTTCTTTTATCATTATACAGATAAAATGTATACATGATAACAATAGATAAAATTGACAAATATATAGATAAAATTCCTCCTGCACCAAAAGCTTTGAAAGAGACACTCTTACAATTAAAAATAGGTGACTTAACAAAAGCTGCATTAGTAGCTAAAGAGGATAAGGCATTAAATGCTTATCTGACTAATCTTGTAAACAAGCCAATATATGGTTTTAGAAATGAAGTAAATGATGTTTCACAAATTTTTGGAATACTTGGTGTTTCAAAATCTCAACAAGCAGTTTATAACTATATGATGACTCTATTGTCTCCATCAAAATGGCTGCTCTTTACACTCAACCAATCTCTTTTTTATAGTCTACAAGCTGAACTCTCAATTAACTGGCAAAAAATACTTACTCACCTAGATATAAAAGATAGAGAAATCGGAAGTGCAATTACACTACTTCCGGCTAGTATCATTGTAAGTGAAGCTCTTTTTTGTGATAATTTAGAAGATGTCTCTCTTCTAAGAAGTGTAAATGACATTGATTTAAATACTATAATGAAGAGACTTTCGGGTATGGATTTATTTGATATTTGCGAAAAAATTTCTCAAAAATGGGATATGGATGAAAAAATAGCTCAAATCATTCAAGCATCATCAGGTCTTAAACCTTCTAAAGATTCAGAACTAAATGAACTAGGAAAATGGATGCATTTACTACTATTTTTTACTCTTTCAAAAGCTTCTTATATAGATGCCCAATTAAATGATTTTATAGATTTTCAAATTGACTATGTAGAAAGCATTTACAATGATTTTGCACAACTTATGGAAATCTCATGAGAGCAGTTGTTAAAGATGGTGTAGGTGTTTTTCATCCTCAAGGCTTTTTAGATGGTAATTCTCAATCCTCTTTTCTAAGTATTGATGATATAGAGGCGACTATCCATAATAATGCAGATATGATTCTTGTTTCTCTTAAAAAAGTAATCTTTTTTAATCGTAATGGACTTGATTCTTTTGTTAAAATGTTTAATAAAATCAGAACAGCGAACCATGCAACAGTTGGTTTTTGTGATTATGATAAAAAAAAATATGAGGCAATAATTAAATTTTATTCAAAAGATTTAACATTCTCACTATTTAAAACGCAGGAGATTGCTACCCTATTCTCTTCTGGATATAAAAATAAAAATAAAAATGTTCTTCTTTTTAGTGAAGATAAATCACAGCGAGCAGCTATGGCGATAGAACTCCATGATTATGGTCATAATCCTATTGTAGCTCAAACAGAGACTGAATTTAACGAAAAAGTTAAAGCTGAAAATGCTTATGACTGTATTATTGAAGATACTTATCTTGGGCAAATGGGACAAAGTGTTGCTGCTAGAGTTACAGGAAATGCTATCATTTATACCGTCTCTTCTTTTTTAGATGCAGATATAGGTAATACTTTTAATATCGCCTATCATAATAATTCTCTAAATGTTGGCTTTAGACTCTTTATATTCGATGCATATAAAGTTGTTAGTATGAATGTTCATGCCTTGAATTTTTTCTCTAAACTTGCTTCTTCTGGAGCAGAGTACAATGCAACTATCTGTTTTGTTGGTTTAA
>Ga0256826_1001822_pt1 | contig 13191 bp, 22 predicted proteins | sample CV79metaG_FD_185975 | JGI IMG/M metagenome (GOLD analysis project Ga0256826, IMG submission 185975) | Hydrothermal vent microbial communities from East Pacific Rise, Pacific Ocean - CV79 | ecosystem: Environmental > Aquatic > Marine > Hydrothermal vents | place: Pacific Ocean: East Pacific Rise...
AAATATCTTAATTCTCTTGTTAAATCTCATTTAAATGCGTCAAGCTATAGTAACCTAATCTATCCAAGAGTAAATATGCAAAATAGAGAAAGAGATTATCTCTATGAGTTTGATTTAGCTGGTATAGATAAAAAAAATATCAAACTTACTATTGATGAGAGAAATATATTAACACTCTCTGGAAATACAACAGAAAAGTCTCAAACTAAAAAGAAAAAATATGAAACACAAGAAATTTTCTTTGGCTCTTTTAAAAGAGTACTTCAACTGCCAAAAGATATAAATCAATCAAAAATAGAGAGTAATTATGAAAATGGTATTCTAATACTTACTATTGGCAAAAAAGAGCTTATAAAACCAAAAAGTAAAATCATACCAATCAACTAAGATTTTTTAGATAAAATTCTTTTTATGGATACTTATACTAAAAAATTTGAAACTGCAATACAAAATACTTTTTACGATAAACTCCCTCAAAATGAGAGGGAGTTTATTCAAAACAAATCATACGAATTAAAATTTTCAAATCAAGAGATAAAACAGATTATAAATATAGCTCGTGATTTAGAACTATGGGATGAAGAGAGCATCATCACTCTTTTTCCTGAACATTCACAAAAAAAAGTAGTTTTTACTCGTCTAAAAAAAGCCTATGAAGAGATACGAAACAAACCAAACTCTTATGAAAACTTCACTCTAAAAAACATTCCAAAAGAGCAAAAATTCACTTTTAAAGTTGCACAAAAGCAGGGATTTGGACTTGGTTTATGCCCTGTTGCATCAGAGAAAACTCGCTGTTGTAATCTTCTTACTCTTGATGCAGTAGAGTCTTGTGGATTTGATTGTTCTTACTGCTCTATACAGAGTTTTTATAATCAAAATACCATTACATTTGATAGTAGTTTTAAAGATAAACTTCTCAACCTTAACCTTGATGCAAACAAAACATACCACATAGGTACAGGTCAAGCTTCTGATTCACTTATGTTTGGAAATAGAGAGGGTATTCTTGATGCACTCTTTGAGTTTGCATCAAACAATCCTAATGTCATTTTAGAGTTTAAAACTAAAAGTGATAATATCAAGTACTTTTTAGAGCATGAAGTCCCAAACAATATTTTATGTACTTGGAGTCTTAACACTCCAACTATTATAGAAAATGAAGAGCATTTAACTGCATCACTCAATAAACGCATCCTCTCAGCAAGAAGATTAGCCGATAAAGGTGTTAAAGTAGGCTTCCACTTTCATCCTATTGTTGAGTATATGGGATACCTTGAGGAGTATGCAGAGGTTTATGAGAGACTCATTAAAGAGTTTCAACCCTCAGAAGTTGCACTTATAAGTTTTGGAACACTTACTTTTATCAAACCTGTTATTAAACAGCTTCGTGGGCGTGAATTTAGAACTAAAATCACACAAATTCCTCATGTTGATGCAAGTGGAAAAACCTCTTATCCTGATGCAACTAAAGTAGAGATGTTTAAACATGCCTATAATACTTTTGAAGCTTGGCAAAAGGGAGAAGATAGAGTCTTCTTCTATCTCTGTATGGAAGAGCATCAAATGTGGAAGAAAACATTTGGCTACCAATACTCAACAAACAATGACTTTGAACATGCTATGCTTGAAGCGTACTGTAAAAAGCTCAATCAACCTTACTTTATTTAGGAGCAACTTATGTTTAATAAAATAAAAGAGAGTTATTTTTTGTCTCAACCGCATCAACCTTTTTTTCTACTTGGTATTTTCAATGCTCTTGTTATGATGCTTATTTTTGGATTAGCATACAAAGGTATCTTTAATCTCGTTGTTGATGCAAGAATTTTTCACAGTTTTAGCCTTATATTTTTACTATTTAGTAATGTTTTTACGGGATTTTTATTTACTACTTTTCCACGGTTTAACCAAACATCAATTATAGAAAAAGATTTTTATATTGCTCTTTTTTCTACAAATGCATTAGGTTCACTTCTTTTTATTGTGGCCTCTTTTACAAATATCTATGCTCTTGCATCAGCTATGTTTTTACTTTTTATATCTCAAATTTTGATGGTCTATAAACTCCATCAAATTTATAAATCTGGTTTAGCTCCAGATAAAAGTGACTCTTTTTGGATACTTATCGCAAACTACTTTGGACTTCTTGGAAACTCCCTTTTTCTACTCTCTCTTTTTCTACCCACACTTATAAATTTTGCTGTAAATATCTCCTTTTATCTCTACCTAATCTTTTTAGCATTTAGTGTTGGACAGAGAATGATTCCATTTTTTTCTCACTCTTTTGCAGTAAAAAACCCACATTTTGTGAAAATAACATTAGCACTTTTACTGCTTAAAACACTCTTTGCATCATTAGATATAAAACTGCTAGAGATAGTTGTTGATGTATTTCTCACACTTTTTCTAGCTAAAGAGTTTTATAGATGGGAACTCAAACCCTTCCAATCACCACCTATTCTATGGGTTTTACATCTTGCTTTAGCATGGCTACCTTTAGCTTTTTTTCTCTCTGCTCTCTCTTTAATTTTAGAGCTACTAGGTGATACCTCTTTTTACTTTTTTAACACTCATCTTTTAGCTATAGGTTTCTTAACAACTCTTCTTATAGGATTTGGAACTCGTGTAACACTTGGTCACTCAGGTCAACCTCCACATGGTGATAGCTTTGCTACAAAAATCTTTCTTTTTATCCAGTTCGTTGTTTTAGGAAGAGCTATCTTTAGTATAAATGTTGCCTATGGATGGGAAGCTAACTTTTTGTTTGACATCTCTTTTACTCTCTGGTTACTCCTCTTCTTAGTTTGGGGAGGAAGATATGCTCAAGTTTTACTCTTTGGAAAAAAACTTTCGTCATAATTTTGATACAATACAGTTATGAATAAAAATATACTTTTACTTTGTAGTGATAATGCATCACTCTCAATCTTAGCAGAGGCAGTTCTTAATCGATACCTCTCAAATATCAAAGCACAGAGTGCTGGTTTTAAAAAGAGTAAACCTCTTCATCCAGCTGTCAAAAAAGCACTTATAAAAGATGGCTCATGGCAAGAGAGTTACCACTCAAAAAAACTTGATGCACTAAGTGAAGAGGGATTTGATTTAGTCTTTATACTCTCACCCTCTGCATCAAAAGCCTCGAAACTATTTGATGACAATACAACTGTAATTGAAATAGAGTATGAAGAACCAGACTATACAAACTCAACAAACTTAGAGAGATTTATAAAAACTCTTAAAATGGAACTCATCCCTATCACTAGAGATGTTTTAGAACTTTAAATAAAACAACGGAATAACTTAATGAATAATGAAATAAGCCCTTGCCTAGAATTAGGTAAACTCAATACACTTCGTGTCGATAGAGACACAGCTCCTGGACTTTACCTTATGGCAGAGGATGGCAATGATGTCCTTCTCCCTGGTCAATATGTTACAGAAGATATGATAGAAAATTCTGTAGTAGAAGTTTTTCTCTATACAGATTCTGAAGATAGACTTGTAGCTACAACAAACAAACCAACAGCTATGTTAGATGAATTTGCTCTCTTTGAAGTTGTAGATGTTGCCCCTTTTGGTGCATTTATGAACTGGAACCTTACAAAAGATTTACTAGTCCCAAATATGTTTCAAAAAACTCCTTTTACAGTAGGTGAAAAGAGATTTTTACGAGTTATCTATGATGAGAGAACACATAGACTTGTTGGAACTGAAAAACTTGGTGATTTTTTTGATAGAAAGGTCAAGGATTTAGCTATAAATAAAGAAGCAAATATTCTTATAATTTCTAAAACACCTCTTGGTTTTAAATGTATAGTCAATGATAAATATGAAGGTCTTATCTACCATAATGAGATTTTTGAAACTATAAACTTAGGTGATAAAAAAGTAGCCTATGTCAAAACTGTAAGAAAAGATGGCAATATTGATCTCACACTTAGAAAACCAGGAAGCAAGAAAAGCGGTGGTAGTGATGAAAAAGTTTTAGCACTACTTGAAGAAAATAATGGAATTATGCCATACAACTATAAGAGTGATGCAGAACTTATTAAAGATATTTTTGGACTCAGTAAAAAAGAGTTTAAACGCACACTTACATCCCTTCAAGAAAAGAACAAAATCAAAGTAAAAGATACTGGAATTTATAAGGTTTAAAGATGATAAAGAAAAAACAGAATGAAGATTTAAGAGCTAAAAATATAGAGTTTGAAATGTTAAATGTTAAATATAAAGCCTTGCGTTTTTATCAATCTAAAATGACTTTAGATGTAATACTTGTTGATGATAAAGAGAAACAAGGCATCATAAATATTCCTTTTGCTCATTTACCAAAAGCAACAAAAAAGATTTTAAAACCGAACTAAACAAACTATTAGGATAGAATATGAAAAACTGTATATCATTAGAAGAAGTAAGAACCGAAGTAGATAAAATAGACTCTAAACTTGTTGATTTAATTTCTGAGCGTAGCCATCTTATACGCCAAGCAGCTGGATTTAAAGAGAGTGTAGAAGAGGTGAAAGCAGAAGATAGAATTGAATTCATTATGCAACATGTTCGTCACCGTGCTATAGAACAAAATATCTCTCCAAATATGATTTCAGAACTTTTCACTATTATGATAGATGAAATGGTTGAAACAGAGATAGCTGAACTTAGAAACCAAAAAAGTTTCTAAGTTTAGATAGTATTAGCGAGTTCGTCAACACCATCCTTAATAACTTCAATGCTCTCATGCGCACTATTTGTTAATTCACTCATTACCAATACATCAGCAATCATTTTTTCAGTTGTATTGGCATTTTTTGAATAACTCTCTAGTGTTCCTATAGCTAGTCCCACTCCTACTTCAATAGCGTCACCTACTTCATCTACTCTTGTAGAGGCTTCCATAGAGATAGCAGAGAGAGTTTCTATACCTGATGCATTATCATTCATCTGCTGACTGCTATCGCTAATAGACTGGATAACAACATTAATCGTAGCATTAATCTCAGCAAGTGATTTTTGAGTTCTCTCAGCTAGTTTACGCACTTCATCTGCAACAACAGCAAAACCACGACCATGTTCACCAGCTCTTGCCGCCTCAATAGCAGCATTAAGTGCAAGTAAGTTTGTTTGGTCTGCTATATCTGCAATAACATTAATAACATCTTTTACTTGCTCTGTATCTGATGAAACTTTATTTAAGTCATCTGCTAATATATTTTGAGTAGCTGAAGCTTCTTGTAGTTGACCTGCAATGTCTGCCATTTCAGCTCTAATAGTAACCACTTTATCACTAATAAGTTCGATATTTTCTTTTGAATTTTTTGCAGTATCTATATCTTGAGAAAGTTCATTTCGTAAATTTTCACCTATCTTTACAACAGATTTAATAAGATTTTTCTCACTACTCATATCTTTATTTATATGAGCATAATCTTCATTTATTCTTTTAACAATTTCTTCTATTTTATAAACTTTATCATGATTATCTATAGCTACTTTAAATATTTTTTGAAACTCATTAACACTTTGAGCTGCTTCTGTTAATTCAGAGTTATAATTATTTGCTAATTCGATTTTTTTGCAATGTTCGAGTTCATTTAGCTGACTAATAAGTGATTTTGTCATATCAACACCATTTATTTTTTCATCTATATCATGAATTAAAATAACTACTGCAAGAACATATTGAATGATTTGACCTACAATATTATCAGTAAAGAAAGTACCATTAATAACCAAAAGAATCATACCTATATAATGAATAAAACGCATACGAAAGAAGAGAGAGTGTAACATGAATAAGCCTTATATTAATCTATAATATAATTGTAGCTAAAAATTGAAGGAAATTTATATAAGAAGTAAAAAGATGGAAAAATCCATCTTTTTATTATTTGTATCGGTAAGTGATACGACCTTTATCAAGTGAATATGGAGTAAGTTCTAGTTTTACTTTATCACCTGGAAGAATTTTAATGTAGTGCATTCTCATTTTTCCAGCAATGTGACATAAAATTATATGTCCATTATCTAATTCTACACGGAAAGTTGCATTTGGTAATGCTTCAATAATCTTGCCGTCAACTTCAATAACATCAGCTTTAGCCATATTTAAGTCCTTTTAGTTTCTCTTAAGCAAGAGATAATATTTCAGCTTTACCGTTGATAACTGCAACAGTATGCTCATAGTGTGAACCGCGTAAACCGTCGGTACTAACAACATCCCAACCATTTTCTAATATAATAGGCTTAGACTCTTTTTGACATATCATAGGTTCTAAACAAAAAACCATTCCATTTTTTATTTTAGGTCCTGCTTTCGCATTTTTACCCTCTAAATAGTTTGGAATTTCTGGCTCTTCATGAGGTTTTTTCCCTATTCCATGTCCACAAAAGTTTCTCAATGGGATAAATCCAGCATCAAGAATAAAATCTTCCATTAATTTTGAAAGTTCTTTAAATCTCATACCTTGTTTAATATTTGAAATTGCATGATAAAGAGTATCTTTTGAACAAGCGATTAAAGCTTCATCTTCAACTGTTATAGTTCCAACAGGAACTGTAATAGCTGCATCACCAAACCAACCATCAAGTTTAGTACCGATATCAAAACCAATTACATCACCCTCTTGGAGTTTATAATCTGTAGGAATACCATGGATAATAACTTGATTCAGTGAAGTACAAACAGCATTAGGAAAGCCATAGAGACCTTTAAAAGAGGGCTTTGCACCTTGACTTCGGATATAATCCTCAGCCATAGCATCAAGCTCTTTTAAAGAAGCTCCAACTTTTGTGTTTGCACGAAGAAGTTCTAATGCACCACCAACAATTTTGTTGGCAGCACGAAGTTTCTCAATCTCTTGAGGTTTTCTAAGAGCTATAGCCATCGTTATAGACCGACTGCGCTTAGTGTTTCATATTTACTCATATAAACTTGAGCCTCAATTTTTCTCATTGTATCAAGTGCAACTTGAACAACGATTAAAACTGCTGTACCACCAAAGAAAAATGGAACACCCATCCCTTTAATAATCATAAATGGTAAAGTTGCAATAAGAGCTAAATATAAAGCACCAGTAAATGTTAATCTACTTGCTGTTTCATTTAAAAACTCTTTCGTAGCTTCACCAGTACGAATACCTGGAATAAATCCACCTTGGCGTTTTAAGTTATCTGAAATATCTTTTGCATTAAAAGTAATCGATGCATAAAAGAATGCAAAGAAAACTACAAATACAAATGTTAAAAAATTAAAAAAGTAACTATTTGGATTCATAAAGTCTGCAATAGCTTGAATAGTAGGGTTAGTACTTGAAGATAAAACAGTCATTGGAAACATTAAAATAGCACTCGCAAAAATTACTGGAATAACACCAGCAAGGTTTACTTTAATTGGAATATAATTCATTACACGCTTATTTTGATTTTGCATCATTGTTTTCTTAGCATATGTAATAGGAATACGACGCTCACCAAGTTCCACATAGATAATAATAGCAACTGTACTTAAAACAAGTAGTAAAATACCTATAACAACTAAGAAACTCATCGCTCCGCTATTTACCATAGTTATAGTTTTACCTATAGCTGTAGGAATACCAGAAACAATACCTGCAAAAATAATTAAAGAGATACCGTTACCAATACCACTCTGTGTAATTTGCTCACCTATCCACATAAGTAACATAGTTCCAGCTAACATTGAGATAGCAGAAAGGAGTATAAATGTGTTGTGATCAGCAAGAATTGCACTATTACCACTAGGACCAGTAAGACTTTGAAGTCCAACACTAACACCAACAGCTTGAATTAAAGTAATAACAATTGTCGCATAACGAATAATTTGCATATACTTAACCATACCATCACGCTCTTTTTTCATCTGACCTAAAGTAGGAAATGTTGCAGCTAAAAGCTCCATGATGATTGATGCTGTGATATAAGGCATAATTCCAAGTGAAATAATAGATAATCTCTGTATAGCGTTACCGCTAAACATATTCATAAGTCCGAGAGCATCTGATTGGTGTGAGTCGAAGAAAGAGGCAATAACTGCCGTATCTACGCCTGGAACTGGCACATAAGCCAGCAGGCGATAGATAAATAAAAAACCGATAGTAATAAGTATCTTATTTACTAGATTTTTATTCATAATAATTAGTTACCAGTAGTAGTAATGTTTTCGTCTTTAATTTTCGATGCTAAATCTTTCGCAGTAGCACCTACTAATTTAACTTTTTTAACTGAAGCAGCTATTTTATGAACACCACGGATAGATTCCATAGTAATTTCACTTAACTCAGCAACAGCTTTGATTTTAGTAACATTAATTACATATGGTTTTACTAATCTAGAAGTAAAACCGATTTTTGGCATACGCTTTGCAAGTGGTTGTTGACCACCCTCAAAGTTTCTTTTTCTTTTATAACCTGAACGAGATTTCTGACCTTTTTGACCACGAGCAGCAGTCTTACCAGTACCAGAAGCTTGTCCACGCCCAACGCGTTTACGATTTGCAGTAGAACCTTCAGCAGGTGTTAAATTTTCAATACCCATCAATTATCCTTTAAGTCTGCCAAGTGCTTCAACAGTTGCGCGCACTAGTGTGTTAGGGTTGTTTGAACCGATTGATTTTGTAAGAATATCTTGAATTCCTGCAAGCTCAAGAACTGGACGAGCAGCTCCACCAGCGATAACACCTGTACCTTCAGATGCTGGCTTAAGTAAAACACGACTAGCATTATACTTATGCTCAATATCGTGAGCAATTGTAGAACCTTTAATCTTAACAGTAGTTAAGTTTTTAAAAGCATTATCTACAGCTTTACGAATAGCATCAGGAACCTCTTTAGCCTTACCAACACCATAACCGATAGTACCATTTTTATTACCAACTACAATTAATGCAGTAAAACGAAAACGACGACCACCTTTTACAACTTTAGTAACACGACCAATATTTACGATTGATTCTTCAAAATCATCTCTGTTAATTTCCATCATGTCTCCTTAGAACTTAATTTCGTTTGCACGAAGTGCATCACCAAATGCAGCGATAACGCCGTGATATTGGTAACCATTACGATCAAATACAATTTCATTGATGTTAGCAGTTTTAAGTGTAGCAGCAAATGCTTCACCTAGTGCAGCAGCACCTTCTTTGTTTGCTTTATGACCTGTTGATTTAGAGTTCAGAGCACATAATGTTGTTGCAGTAACATCATCAATAGCTTGTACACTTAAATAACGATTTGATTTAAATACAGAAACACGAGGAAGTGAAGCACAACCAGATATTTTTGCACGAATACGAAGCTTACGCTTTAAACGATTTGCTACTTTACTTTTTAATACTTTTGCATTCATTTTCTAATATCCTCCCTTACTTCTTAGCAGTTTTACCGGCTTTACGCACGATATGCTCTTCCATGTATTTAACACCTTTACCTTTATAAGGCTCTGGTGGACGGAAACTTCTGATTTCTGCAGCTACTTGACCTAAAGTCTGTTTGTCATGACTTTTTAAAGTAATAACATTTTTAGTAACTTCAGCTTCAATTACATCTGGTAAATCATAATTAATATCATGAGAAAAACCAAGTTGTAAATTAAGAACCTTACCTTTAACAGCAGCTCTATAACCAACACCATTAATCTCTAATTGCTTAGTATAACCAGTAGTTAAACCAACAACAATATTTTGAGATAAAGCTCTATAAGTTCCCCAAAAAGCTCTATGCTCACGAGAGTCAGATAAGTTTTTAAAAGTTAAAGTAGTTCCTTCAACTTCAAAAGATACATTACCTTTAGTATCTAAATCAACACTATTCTTGCCTTTAGCAAAAGTTATAACATTTTCATTAGTAGTAACTTTAATATCACTACCAAATTCTACAGGATTTTTTCCAATTCTAGACATGCTACTCTCCCCTTACCAAATTGTACACATAACTTCGCCACCAATACCAAGCTCATAAGCTTTGTCATTTGGTAGTACGCCGTGTGATGTACTTACAATAATAGTACCATAACCATTTTTGAAACGCTTAATATCTTCTTTACCTTGATAAACTCTTCTACCAGGTTTAGAAATTCTTTTCATTTCATTGATTACTGTTTTACCTTCATCATTATACTTAAGTACAACTTTGATAGTTTTTTTAACGCCATCTTCGATTACATTACAAGACTCTAAGTAACCTTTATCTACTAAGATATTTGCTACAGCTTCAACACTCTTAGAGTGAACTAAAGTAGTAACTGGTAATCTTCTCATACCTGCATTACGAACACGAGTTAACGCATCTGATACTAGATCATTAATTGCCATTATTTTTCCTTAATGTGGGTGTTCAATGAAGAACACCTGCTATTGTTAGGAGTTTCTACTTGGTAAGGCTATTGCCTACCAAGAAGACTTTCTAACACCTGGGATTAATCCCTCGTTTGCCATTTTTCTAAAACATATACGACAGATTCCAAAGTCACGAAGTACTGAGTGTGGACGACCACAGATTTGACATCTTGTGTAACCACGTACTTTAAACTTAGGTTCTCTTGCCGCTTTTGCGATCATAGACTTCTTAGCCATTAGTTGCTCCCTTTAGTAAAAGGCATACCCATTTTCTCTAAAAGAGCAAATCCTGCCTTGTCTGAATCAGCTGTAGTAACCATAGTAATATTCATACCATGAATTTGCATGATTGAATCATAAGATACTTCTGGGAAAATAAGTTGCTCTTGAAGACCGAAGTTATAGTTACCACGACCATCAAAACCATTTCTTGGAACACCACGGAAATCTTTTACACGAGGAAGTGCAATAGATACGAGACGATCAAGAAAGTTATACATATTTTCACCACGAAGTGTAACACGGATACCAACTGGCATACCTTCACGAACTTTAAAACCTGCAACAGATTTCTTAGCAATTACTGTAGAAGCTTTCTGACCAGCAATTTTAGTGATAGTATCTTCAATATTTTTGATAAGTTTATTATCTTTCATAGCGAAACCAGCACCAACAGAGATAATAATCTTCTCTACTTTTGGTGTTTGCATTGGATTTTTAATTCCAAGTTCAGCTTGTAATTCAGATTTTAAACCTAAATATTTTTCTTTTAAGCGTGCCATCTAATTATGCCTCCACTTTTCTAACATTTGATACATCGATAGGCATTTCTTTATTGATATGACCACCTTTTGTATTCTCTTCAGTTGGTTTGATTGCTTTTTTAGCAATTTTACAACCCTCTACGATAACCTTGTTCTTTTTAACTAGTACTTCAAGTACAGTAGCTTTAGTACCACGGTCATCTCCAGCGATGATCTCTACAGTATCGCCTTTTTTGAAATTAAACTTTGCCATTAAACAACCTCCGGCGCAAGAGATACAATTTTCATGAAACCAGCATAACGTACTTCACGACCAACAGGTCCAAAAATACGAGTACCGATTGGCTCTCTCTTGTCATCAAGGATTACAGCTGCATTGTCATCAAAACGAATTAATGAACCGTTTTCGCGTTGGATCTCTTTATGAGTTCTAACAACAACAGCTTTAACAACCTTACCTTTTTTAACTTTAGCAGTTGGAGTCGCTTTTTTAACAGAAGCAACGATAACGTCACCTACTGATGCATAACGACGCTTAGAACCACCAAGTACCTTAATACACATAATCTCTTTAGCACCTGTGTTATCAGCTACTACTAAACGAGTAAAACCTTGGATCATTATTTAGCTCCTGATACTACTGTTTTAAGTCTAAAAGATTTAGTCTTAGAAAGTGGACGACACTCGATTGCAATAATCTCGTCTCCAACTTTTACTTCATTACGCTCATCATGTACTAAGTACTTTTTGAAACGCTTTACAACTTTATGGTAACGAGGGTGCATTACACGACGCTCAACAACAATACTTACTGTTTTTTCGCCTGCAATAGTTACAACTTTACCTTGAATTTCACGTTTATGTGTCATACCCAAGCTCCTAGTTTGCTACTGCAGTTAATGCAGTATTGATTTTTGCAATATCTTTTTTAGCGATTTTAAGTTCACTAGTATTTTGAAGTTGCATCATCTTTTGTTTAATTTTTAAAGTAAAAAGTTCAGTCTTTTTTTCTTTAAGCATAGCTTGAAGTTCAGCTGAAGTTTTTTCTGCTAAATCAGAATATTTCATTGTTCATCTCCGCAGTGATTATTTTTGTTTTAAATGGTAACTTGTGCATAGCAAGAGTTAATGCTTCACGAGCGATATCATGTGGAACACCAGCCATCTCAAATATAATACGACCTGGTTTAATGTTCATAACCCACTGATCAACTGCACCTTTACCTTTACCCATACGAGTTTCAAGAGGCTTAGCAGTTAATGGTTTAGCAGGGAAAACACGAATCCAAATCTTACCATTTCTTTTAATATGACGAGTTGCAGAGATACGCGCTGACTCAATTTGACGAGAGTTAATACGACCAGCTTCAACAGCTTTAAATGCAATGTCACCGAAAGATAATTTATAACCTGAACGAGCGTAACCACGGTTACGACCTTTCATCACTTTACGATATTTTGTTCTTTTTGGCATTAACATAATTATTCAGCCTTTTCACTATTTTGACGAGGAGCACGCTTTGGACGACGCTCTTTTTTCTCTTCTTTTACTTCAGCAGGAATACCTTTAGTAAGTACCTCACCTTTAAAGATCCATACTTTAACACCGATAATTCCGTATGTAGTATGAGCTTCAGCAAAACCGTAATCAATTTTAGCACGAAGTGTATGTAAAGGAACTCTTCCCTCTAAGTACCACTCAGTACGAGCCATTTCAGCACCACCAAGACGACCAGCAACAGCTACTTTAATACCTTTAGCACCAGAACGCTGTGCACCTTGCATAACTTTCTTCATAGCACGACGGAAAGCAACACGACGCTCAAGTTGAGTAGCTACATTTTCAGCAACAAGTTGTGCAGAAGTTTGAGCTTTTTTCTCTTCTTTGATGTTTACAGAAATTGTTTTACCAATAAGTTTTTGAAGATTAGTTTTAAGCTTCTCAATATCAGCACCTTTCTTCCCAATAATAATACCAGGACGAGCAGCAACGATAGTTACACGAAGTCTTTTAACTGTTCTTTCAATGATGATGTTAGCAACACCAGCATAATAAAGTTCTTTCTTTAAAAACGTTCT
>Ga0256826_1001823_pt1 | contig 13189 bp, 16 predicted proteins | sample CV79metaG_FD_185975 | JGI IMG/M metagenome (GOLD analysis project Ga0256826, IMG submission 185975) | Hydrothermal vent microbial communities from East Pacific Rise, Pacific Ocean - CV79 | ecosystem: Environmental > Aquatic > Marine > Hydrothermal vents | place: Pacific Ocean: East Pacific Rise...
CATTGGATTTAATTTGATAAAAATTTTTACTATATTTCATCTATTTTCCTATATTGTAAAAAAAGTTTGTAGCTTCAACAAATCCATCAACACTACCACAATCAAATCTCTTTCCATCAAATTTATATGCTAAAACTTTTCCTTCTTTAGCTAAAGTAAGTAATGCATCTGTTATTTGAATTTCCCCACCTTTTCCTGGTTTTGTTTCTTTTATTACATCAAATATTTCTGGTATTAGTATATATCTTCCTATAATTGCAAGATTAGAAGGTGCATCTTTTGATTCAGGTTTTTCTACCATATTATCAATTTTATATATATTTTGCGCGATCAGTTCCCCACTAATAACTCCATATTTATTTGTATGTTCCATTGGTATCTCTTCAATTGCAACTATACAATGATTTGGGTATTTTTTATAAAGTTTTGTCATTTGAGCAAGTACATCATCACCATTATTATGACATAAATCATCTGGTAATATTACAGCAAACGGTTCATCTCCAATAAGGTCTTGTCCGCAAAGTATAGCATGGCCAAGTCCTTTCATCTCTAATTGTCTTGTAAAAGAAAAACTTGTAGTATCTATAATATTATTTATACCTTCAACTAAAGCTTCTTTACTTGCACTTCCTTTTATAGAGTTTGAAATATCGGTATTTGTATCAAAGTGATCTTCAATAGCTTTTTTGTATTTACTTGTAACCATACACATACTATGGCATCCTGCATTTTTAGCTTCTTGTACGCCATATTGAATTAAAGGTTGAGTAACTATTGGGAACATCTCTTTAGGTATTGCTTTACTAGCAGGCAAAAACCTACTACCATATCCAGCAACTGGGAATAAACACTTTTTTATCATATAACATTTCTCCATATATTTTATACAATTATTATATCAAAGTATTGCTTATATAGTATTTACACTAAGTATTAATTCTTTTTCATTTTCTAATTTTAAATAAATAGTATATGTATTTTTCTTTTTTTCATTATGATATACATTAAATATTTTTACATTCTTTTGTATTATATCTATATATCTATTCTCATTTTGCAAATATTCAGTTTTTGTTTTTTTACTGTATTTTATTTTTGATTCTATTCTTAAAAGATTATTTTCTTTACTAACTATATATAATATATTTGTATAAAAACTATTATGAAATGTATTAGATGAATTAAATCTTAATATTGCATTTTTATTCTTATCTTTTAAAATATTTAAATTTGTGGAATTTAAAATATCTTCAAAAAATAATATTTTAATATCTTGTAATTTTTCAATTTTCCATAATTCTTTTTTATATATTTTATTTGATTTTTGCGTTATATCTAAGGTTTGGTATAAAAATACTATTATTATTGAAAACAATGTAACACTAATAATCATCTCTATTAATGTAAATGCTTTTAATCTTTTCATATTCATCTTTTATTCAATACTAAATGTATATATATTATTATTTGCTTTTGATTCTATATAATAATTTGTTTGTCGTATATTAATACTTTTATTATCAATTTCATAAGAATCTATTATCTGACTTTTTATATATACTTTTGTATTTTTCAATTTTTTATTTAATTCATCATTAGTATTGTTTAATACCTCATTTAGATATATATGTGTATTTTTATCTTTTTTATTTTCTTGTGAAATACTTGCAATATTTAAAAGTTCATTATCATTATTTAGATTATTAAATTTTTCTATATTTGTAAAGTTATTTTCTTTTATTTTAAGAACTGTTATAATTACAATACTAAGTAAGGATATTGAAATAATAACTTCAATAAGTGTAAAAGCTTTTTTTTTCACTATTTTAAGCCTACTCTTATTGCCTCACTAAGAGTAGTTGTTCCATCAAGTACCATATCAATAAGTTGTTGTTTTATACTATACATACCATTTTTCTTTGCTAAATTATTAAGTATAGTATCATCTACATTTTGTTTTAGTGCATTTTGCACATTTTCTCGCATAATAAATAATTCTGCAATTGCAACTCTTTTTGTATATCCTGTAAAGTTACATTCTTTACAACCAACTTCTTTATATATTTTAGTCTTCCCTTTTAGTGAAAACTCTTTTTGGTAATATTTACTTAATTTTTCTTCTTCTTTACACTCATTACAAACAACTCTTACAAGTCTTTGAGCAAGTACTCCTAAAAGTGCAGATGAGATTAAAAATCTCTCAACTCCCATATCAAGTAGTCTAGTAATTGCAGAAGGAGCAGTATTTGTATGTAACGTAGAAAATACTAAGTGTCCTGTAAGTGCAGATTGTACAGATATACTAGCTGTTTCTTCATCTCGAATTTCCCCTACCATTATAATATCGGGATCTTGTCTTAATATACTTCTCAAACCAGATGCAAAAGTAAGTCCAACTGCTGTATTTACTTGTATTTGGTTAATTGTATCACTTTTGTACTCAACTGGATCTTCAACTGTTATTATATTTTTATCTCTACTTTGAATTTTATGTAGTAATGAATGAAGCGTTGTTGATTTACCACTTCCCGTTGGTCCAGTTACAAGTATCATTCCATGTGCATTAGAACTTAAAGTTTCTAACTCATTAGTAATAGCTTGATCAATTCCTAAGTTTTCTAAGCTTGGAATATCTTCACTTTGCATCAATATTCTCATAACCACTCTCTCACCATAAAATGTAGGTAATACAGAAACCCTTATATCAAGAGTACGTCCAGAAAGTTTAATAGAAGTTCTTCCATCTTGAGGAAGTCTTTTTTCACTAATATCTAGCTGTGATATTACTTTTATTCTACTAACTACTAGTGCCATTATATTTTTATCAAGTTCTATATGTTTTGTTAATACACCATTAATTCGGTATCTTATTTCACCTTTATATTCATGTAATTCAATATGAATATCACTTGCTTTTTTCTTAATTGCTTGATAAAAAAGTGAATTAACAAACTTTATTATTGGTGCAGATTCTTCACTTGTCATAATATCAGATGATGTTTTTAAGAACTCTGCTACACTAATATCATCATCTTCTATCACTGTTTGTTCTTGAACAGTAGCAATATCATTCATTTGTTTATCTGTTTTTATCTCTATATATTTATTATATAGTTTATCAAATGACATCTCATCAAGACAAATTACTTTTTGTTCAAAATTATTTTTAGATATAAAATCAAATGCTATATTTAAATTTATATTATTTACAAATATATGTTCAACTTCTTCATATAGTCCAAAAAGTACAAAGTTTTTTAGTGCAATTTCATATTCATCATTTTGAATTGTTTGTATATTTGTTTCGTGTATCTCTTCTAAGCTAAACATATTTTATAATCCTAGTAACTTATCTACTCTTTGTTGATGTGTTATTTCTTCTTTTTTATCTTCTTTTACTTTTCTTTTTGCTTTTTCTTTCTCTTCAAGTTCTTTAATTATTCTTTGTGTATACATATCTTCTAAGTCTTTTAACTTAGAAAGTTTATTTCTTATAAATGTTAAATCTTTTGATTTAGGTACAATATAAGGGGTAATTATAATTACTAGATTTATTTTATCTTTTACATTTTTGTCATTTCTAAATAATGCTCCAAGAAGTGGAATATCTCCAAAAAATGGAACTTTTTGTTCAACTGTATTAGTACTAACTCGTATATAACCACCAAGGATTACACTTTCTCCATTATTTACTATTGCACTTGTTTCAAGTTCTTTTTTACTGGTATTAGGTTGTCCATTTGCACCATCTGCTTGATTTACATCTTCAATTTTTGTATTTATCTCAAGTAAAACTTTATTACCATTTGAAATTCTAGGTTTAATTGATAGTCTTAATCCTATATCTTCTCTTTTGTATGTTTCTGTTGAAGCTGTTCCATTTGTTTTTGATGTTTTAATTGATACTGTTTGACCAACATATATACTTGCTTTTTGATTATTTATACATAATATTGATGGTTCACTAACAATATCAGCTGCTCCGTTTAGATTTAATAAATTTAAAGATATTCCCAATGAAAGAGCTTCACTTAAAGATGTAAATTCAAAGCCTGATGTAGAAATTGCAGCTGTTGATAAATCAACAGAACCATTTAATGCAGATGAAAAACTAGCTAATCCAGAACTACCTTTCTTAAACCCACTCAAACCATATTGCAATCCAATTTCTTTTGTTTTATTTTCACTTATCTCAATAATTCTTGCTTGTACATATACTTGCTGTCTATCAATATCTAACTTTTCAACTAATTCTTGAAAATAAGAAAGCTGTTGTTTTTGTCCCATAAGTATTATTGAGTTTGATTCTTCATCACTTGAAACATATGGTTTATCATTTGGATTTTTATATTTCTTATTTGATATTACACCGCTTAATATTTTAATAATATTTTTTGATTCTGCATTTTTTAGATACATCACTTTTACAGTTTTCTCTACTAAAGAACCGCCCTTATCCATACCTTTTACATAACTTACCATATATAAAACATTTGCTTTTTTACCAACAAACATAATTGAATTCGTATCTTTATTTAAAAGAATATCAACTTTTTCTTTTATTACTTTTTCATTATAAATAGTTTTTGCTATACTTTTAAGATCAGCTAAAATTGTAGATGCATTTATATTTTCTAACTTTACTGTTTGTATATATTTTTTATTATTTCTTGATATAATATTTATTACTTTTTTTATTGTATTAATATTACTAGAAAAGTCTGTTACTATTATGCTATTTGATTCTTTATCAGTAACTAGTTTTGCACTTTTACTTAATAAGTGTCTAATTTTAGAACTAACATAATCTACATTTTCATTATGTACTACAAATATTTCTGTAATCATTTGATATGTATTTATTTTAGATTTTGTAACTACTGGCATATTATATTTACTTGCATCATTTATTCTTACAATTCTTAGAAGCCCATTGTTATCAATAAGTGTATAACCTTTAGATTCAAGAACGTATGTTAGGATATTTACTATTTCACTTTTTTTCAAAGGTTTATTTGATACAAAATCAACTTTTCCATTTATTTTTTGTGTGATTAATATATTTTTATTTATTATTTTTGATGTAATTTTTATTAAATCAGTTATTTTAAGGTTTTTAAAATTTATATTTATTGTTTCTTCATTTGCATTTACTGTACTAATACTTAATATTAATAGTAATAATATTGCATAAAATTTATTTAATTTCATAGTATATCTCCTGTGGTATATCATCTCTTAGTATCTCAATATTAAGACTTTTTATTTTATTTATTTCTTTATATATTTTAAAAGCATCATTATAGCTTTTTAGTTTGATATTATTTATACTTTTAATAATATCACCTTTTTTTAGACCTATTTTGGCAAAAGGTGTATTTTTTTTGATTCTATTTACTTTAAACCCATCAATTCCATTTGAAGTTTTAACTTCATTAATTGATATATCATTCCATATTTTATCAAAATTTTCTATATAGTCATCAATCAACTCTCTTTTTATAGTAACTTTATCATCATCAATACTTATTTCTTGTGTAGTTGTTATTGTTTCATCTTCTTTAATAACTTTATACTTACTTTGTTTTTCATCATTTATTGATAGTTTATATTCTTTATCATTTTTGGTAAAAACTACATAAGTTTTATAAACATCTTGCAATAAATAACTTTTAAAGCTTTCATCTTTACTTAATATAATCGTATCATTTTTATTTTTTTCTTTTATTATCACATATCCAGTATTATTACCCATTGCATAGATTGCAAGTAGTTCTACATTATTTAATATGGCATAGCTATCTTTTTTCTTTTGTTTTTTTACTTCTTTTTTTACTATTTTGTGTTTTATTTTAAATACACTTTTAACATCAAACCTTTTATAAGCTAAATTATTATTATCCTTTACTTCATATACTTTTGCAACTTTAGGTAAATACATATACAATACAAAATCAATACTAACTGCAAGTAATGACACTAATAAAAGAGGTACAATATTTTTAAATAACGAATTATAATTTATATTCATAAGTATAATCCTTTATTTTTTTATCATATTTAAGTTCTTTTAAAAGTTTTGAGTACTTATTTCTAAAAAATTTAGAACTTTTAAATACTGCATTTAATTTCATATTTAAAATATCAAAATTAATTTTTACACTAAATAATTTTGATTTTACATTAGCGTTTACAAAAAGTGGATTTAAAACACTATAATTAATATTAACATTATCTATTTTAGAAGGTACAAATGAATTTAAACTTTCATCAAGACTAATATTTTTTATATTTATATCGTTATAAAATAACCATACTTTTATATCAGTATTTTTTATATTTACTATATTTATACCATCATATATTATATTTGTATTTTTAATATTACTTGATATTAAATCTTCACTAAAAGTATAATTTTGAAGATATACTTTTTGTTTATATGCTTCATTTACAGCTTTTATAAATAATTGTTCTTTTGGTAAGAAAAGTATAAATACAACCATAAATAAAAGTGAAAAAAGTATTGTTTTTAATATTATTTTCATAATAAACCAACTTCAAATTTTAATGTATCATTTGACATTTTTAATTTTATTATATTTAACTTTTTATTTAAAAGCTTATTTACAAACCTATGTAAAACTTTTGTATTAGTATTTATTGTTACTATTATTTTATTGTTTTTTATAAGTATATTTGCATTTTTTATATTTTGTTTTTTTAGAAGTTTATTTATAATATTTTCTTGTTTTTTAGTATTTGTCCAAGTATTTTTTAAAATATCATATTGTTTAACAATTTTAATATTTTTATTAATAGTATTTTTACTTATCAAAGCATTAGCTTTTGCTAAATTTAAGCTATATATTGAAATACCGAATATTAATAAAACAGCAAACACTAAAAATAGAGGATTTATATCAAATTTTTTCATATTTTAACCTCAATTATTACTCTATTATCAAATACTCTTGAAGATAATATTTTATACTTACGTTTGATATATTTTTCAATCTGACTTTTATTTTTATTTTCAAGCTCTACTATTAATTTATTATTTTTATATTCTATATTATTTAAAAGAATATTTACATTATTTCTATATTTTAAAACATACTCAAATGCATTTAAAAAATCACTATAGTTATTTTGAATCTCTTTATATTCATTTATTATTGATTTTGTTTGAATTATTGAATTTGGTATTTTATATGTTTTTTTTAGTTTTTCAAAACTTTCTTCATTTTGTGATATTTGTTTAGTTATATCATTTATTTTATAAAAATTAAATACTGCAAATATTATAAATACAAACGATATTATATATGCAGTAGTATTATCAATATATTTTGATGATTTATTTAAAAATATATTATGTTTAGATAATTTTATATTTTGAATATCAATACTTTCTGCTTCAAAATCAATATTTATATTCTTTGGCATTGGTACAATTATATTATCACTACAAATATATTTATTTTCATTATATTCATATAATGTATTGTTAAACTTATCTAATTCATTTTGTAAAAAATAAATATTTTTAACATATTTTAATTCTAAATTTGCTTTTTTTATAATACTTAAAATCTCTTCTTGTTTGTATGCAAAGCACATATATTTATGTTTTGATTGTTTAATATGATAAAAACTATACCCTTGTATATCAAAGAAATCTTCAAAAAAGTCAGGAATCACAAGTTTTAATTCTTTTGTTGATTCAATAGGTATATCAAATATTCTTACACTATAAAGTTCAGGAGACAGTACTATATTTACTTCTTCATTTATGTTTAATGAGTTATTTCTTTGAAGTAATACAGTTTTTGCCATTATAAGCTACATCCCTGTGCTATTGAATTATGAACTTCTTTTAATCCACAAGAGTTACATGTATATTCAAACTCAGTAACTCCACTACAACCGTGATTTTTAAGCAATCTTTTTTTTATAACTTCAACCTTAAATGAGGTATTTGTATTATTGTCTTTAAATGTTCTAAATGTAGCTCCACATGAGGGACAAGTACCTTCTTCTAAGGTATCTTGTGAATCTTTTTTACTTTTAAAAATTAAAAGAAAAGAGAATACAACTATTAGAAAAAGTAATAATGTAGCTATTATAGTATACAAAAAAATCCTTTATTTGTCGCATTATATCAAAAAAGCAGCTAATATTCCAATAGCAAAACCAATTAAATGTGAATACCATGCAATATTCATACCAAATAGCATAGGAACAAAAGAAATTACAAGTATATAAATCAACATTCCTATTCTTTGTTCTTTTATTTTATGTGCAATATAACCAAACAATACAGAAATAGCACCACTAGCACCAACAACATTTGAAAAATCATCAAAATAATACATGTATGCCAAAGTACCTACAGATGTTAAAACTCCACCAAGTAAATATAATAATATAAATCTAATTTTACCAATATTATGTTCTAGCATGTTACCAAGTTGCCATAAAACAATCATATTCATAGCAAGATGTTCAAATCCTCCATGTGCAAATATAGTACTTAGTATTTGATAATATAATTTATCATTGAAAAAATATATATTTAAGCCCATATACAAGCTACCATTAGAAATATTTATTTGAACTAAATACATAAATATAGTAAATACTATTATTACATTAGTAGCTGTATATATTTTATTGTGACTGTTCATTTAATCTCTTTGATAATTTAATTTGTTCTAATCTTATATTTTGTTTTTCTTTTAAAACTTCTAATTTTTCTAATCTTTTAAGCTCATTTTGCTTATCTTGTTCTTGACCGGGTAGTATATAATTAACATACCAAATCATCACAATACATACCAATGCAATAGTAATAATAGTAAAAAAATTATTAATTATAGAGCTTTGTTTACGTTGGTATTTAAACTTTCTTTGCTCTATTTTTTCTAATAATTCATTTTCTTCTTGCATATACTAAACTAACCCTGCTTTTATTACCTCATCAATAGTTTTTACTGCTACTATTTTCATAGAGTTTTTAACTTCATCCGGAATATCTTTTAGATCTCTCTCATAATTTTTTGAAGGTATTAAAGCTAATGTCATTTTAGCTTTTGATGCAGCTATTAACTTTTCTTTTAGTCCACCTATTGGTAATACTTTTCCTGTAAGACTAAGTTCACCTGTCATACAAAGATCAGCACGTACTGGTTTATTACTTAAAGTAGATGCAATACATAGAGCCATTGCTATTCCTGCACTTGGTCCATCTTTTGGTGTTGCACCTGCTGGCATATGCATATGAATATCTTTATCTTTAAAGCTTGCTTTTTTTAATTTTTTATTATCTATTAGACCTTTTACAACACTATGTGCAATTTTTGCACTTTCTATCATAACATCACCCATAGATCCTGTTAAATTCAATAAACCTTTACCTTCAAACTTTACAGTTTCAATTTTTAGTACATCTCCTCCAACACTAGTCCATGCTAAACCATTCACTACTCCAACAGTATTTACTTTTTCCGCAGGATCAATTTCAAATACAGGATTATCTAAATAGTCTTTTATATTTTTTGAATTTATAGTAACTTTTTTTAACTCTGATTCATCAAGTAGTTTTTTAACAGTTTTTCTAAATAACTTATTAAATACCCTTCGTAAATTTCTAACTCCAGCTTCTCTTGTATATTTTTCTATTATTAGTTTTATAGTTGTATCACTAATTGTTATTTGAGATTTTAAAAGTGCATGTTTTTTAAGTTCTTGTGGAAGTAAATAATCTTTTGCAATATTAAATTTTTCCATTGGTGTATATGAATCAATACTAATAAACTCCATTCTATCTCTTAATGGTGCAGGAATATTTCCAATATCGTTTGCAGTTGCGACAAATACTATAGAACTTAAATCAATATCAAAATTTAAATATAAATCTCTAAACTCATTATTTTGTTCAGGGTCTAAAAGTTCTAGCATAACAGCACTAGGATCACCTCTATGGTTTTGACCAACTTTATCTATTTCATCTAGCACAATCACTGGATTCATTTTCTTTGCATTTACCAAAGCACTTACAAGTCGTCCTGGCATAGCACCAACATATGTTCTTCTGTGACCTCTTAATTCGTTTACATCTTCAAGTCCACCCAATGCTATTCTTTGCAAAGGTCTTTTAAGTGCATTTGCAATAGAGTTTGCCAATGAAGTTTTCCCAACACCTGGAGGTCCAACAAAACAAAGTACTGTAGAGTTTTTCCCATCTTGTTTCTTATTTTTACTTTTTATATATTGTTTAACTGCAAAGTATTCAAGTATTCTATCTTTTGGTTCTTTTAGTGAATAGTGATCTTTGTTTAGTTGTTCTTCTACAACTTTAATATCTAGTTCACCTTTTGAGTATTTACCAAATGGTATTTCTAAAACTTGTTCAATATATGTTTGCAATGTAGAAGCATCTGCACTTTCAGGATGTAATCTACTAAGTCTTTGTATTTGTTTTTTTACTTCTTTGTATGCAAGTTTTGGCATATGCTTTTTTATTTTTTTAAGCTTAGTTCTAAACTCCTGCATCTCCTCTTCTTTTGTATTATCACCAAGTTCACTTTGAATAGTTTTTAATTGTTCTTTTAAGAAGTATTTTTTATTTGTAGTTTCTATTTTTTTATTTACTTTTTGGTTTATTTCACTTTGTAATTTTATAGATTCTATTTCATTCTTTACTACTTCTATAATTGCATATAATCTTTTACTTATATTTGTTTCTCTAAGTATTGAATATGCTTGTTCATTTGTTATAGCTAATACTGAAGATATAAGATCTGCTATTCTATGAGGATCTGTATTTTCTTCAAGTGTTTTTATTAAATCTGCTGGAAATTTATTATTTGATTTTGAAAGAGTTGTTATATTTTGTTTTAGTATATCAATTATAGCAGTTACTTCATCTTTGTTATATTCTTCTAATACAAGATTATCTACAACAGCTTGTCTAGGTTCATTTGCTACAACTTCTTGAACCACAACTTTTGTCAATCCTTGAAATAGTACTTTTATTTTACCATCAGGTAAAGAAACTTTACGCATAACGTTACCAGCTATTGCTACATTATAAAAATTATTAATTGATTTTTTATCATCTACGTTATTATCTTGTACTGCTACTACTAATAACTTATTATTATCTATTGCAAATTGTACTGCATCTTTATTTTTTTCATCTTCTATAAATAGTGGAGCTATCATAAAAGGATATAAAAACATATCCTTTTCTACTACTAATGGTAGTGTATCTGGAAAAGAGTCATAATCTTTTAATTGCATATTTTAATTCCTTATTTATTCAAATATTGCTCTATACCAAGGTATAGATATAGGTTCTATAACATTAGGATTATCCCATGATGTTTTTGCTTTTTGCATATAATATTCATATGCTTTTGGTTTATCTTTTCTTTTATATAACTGTGCAATTTCTATATTTAGATTTGCTTTTGCCATATACAATCTTGTTTGCATAGTTTTTACTAGTTGAATATATGGAGAATCTGGATATTTAAATACAAAAGTATTTATTTCTAAAAGAGTTTCATCCATTAATTTTTGTTCTCTGAAATGTTGTTTAAATGCCATAAATTTAGCTTTTATTTTAAGATATCTTACATATGAATTTAAGTTTTTATTTTCATATCTTTTTATATATGTATCATAATAATAATTTGCTAATTCATACTCTTCTTCTTGCATATGTGCATCTGCTAATATCATAAGTGCAGATGGTACAAGAGGAGAGTTTCTATGTTCTGATTGAAGTGAAGTTAAAATATCATCTGCACTATCTAGTTGCATTATAGAAATTTTTTGTAACATTTTATTGTACCAGTACATTGCTGGTTTATTATATTCTTTTTGCATATCTTTGTTTGAACATGCTATTAAAAATAACATAGTCATACTAAGTAAAATAATTCTTTTATAAATCAATTTGATTCCTTTTTATTTAAAAATAGATTTTATCTAATTTTATTTAATAGCAAATTAAAGTATCTCTTTGACTCTTCCAACTTGACCATCTTGAAGTCTTACTTTTATTCCATGAGGATGAGATGGTGAGTTTGTAAGTAAGTTTTTTACAATACCATTTGTAAGCTTTCCACTTCGTTGGTCTTGTTTTAATACAATATTTACTTTTGCACCAATTTTTACATCAAATCTTTTCTTACCATCTTTTATCACTACTTTACCTCAAAAGTAATTGCTTTTTTTATTATACTTACATTGTAAAAGAATAATACTTTAAATATAAATGATATTTTTGTATTTTTAGCAATACTTGTGTCAAGTATAGTAAACTCAAAACCTTCAAGTTTATCATCTTTTGGTTCTATTTTTATAGTGATTGGTTTTAGTATTTTCATCATTGTCATAGTACTTTTATAATCTTTTGGATTTAAACCTTTTAAAATATCTCCATGTCTATCTTCTTGTTTTATAGCATTAAATGTTGTTGTTAATGTATCTTTGAATATTGATTTTTGCCATGTTATTACTATTGTATCACTTTTAAAAGTTGCTTGCTTATTTAATAGTGCATTTGGTTTAGTGTTTTTAATATTTTCTATTAATGTTAGAAGTTGGTTAGTTCCACCAATTTTATCAGCATAGCTTACTAGTTGTTCTTTTAATTCTTGTTTTTGTTCATTTGATAAGTTATCATAGTTCATTTTGTTGCCTTTGTATATTATATCTATTATACCATATTAAAAACAATTTTATAAAATATAGTAAAACTCTAAATTTTATTATACTTTATCTAATCGAACTAGCACTTAAAAATATATAATCTTTTCCAGTAAGTGTTACTCTAAATTTCTTTTGCTGAAGATATTTTTTACAATATATTGCATCACTATATAAAAGTGAAAGTTCTGAATAATTATAGTTTTTAACCATAGCTCCATATACCATAGCACCATCTATCCATCTACAATTTGGAAATCCAAGTATCATAGCACCATCTTTATTTAAATAGTTTTGTACTATATTTGCAAAAAGTAATTTAAAATTAACAGATGAACTTTGTAGTGTTCCAATAGAAATTATCAAGTCAAATTTATCTAAATTTAAATCTTCAAGAGCATTTATATCTGCACTTATAAACTCAATATTTTCATCGTCTTTAAATCTTTGTTTGGCATAAGAT
>Ga0256826_1001824_pt1 | contig 13187 bp, 10 predicted proteins | sample CV79metaG_FD_185975 | JGI IMG/M metagenome (GOLD analysis project Ga0256826, IMG submission 185975) | Hydrothermal vent microbial communities from East Pacific Rise, Pacific Ocean - CV79 | ecosystem: Environmental > Aquatic > Marine > Hydrothermal vents | place: Pacific Ocean: East Pacific Rise...
CTTTAAGAGAACTGTTTAAAGATGAGGTTCGTAAAATTGGTTTAGAACTTGGACTTCCTGCAGATATGATTAACCGTCATCCATTTCCTGGACCAGGTTTAGCGATAAGAATTATGGGTGATGTAAATGTTCCAGATTTAAATATCTTACGTGAAGCAGATGTAATTCTTTTAGATGAGTTAAAAGCAAGTGGATACTATGCAAAAACTTGGCAAGCATTTGCAGTTCTTTTAAATGTAAAATCTGTTGGTGTAATGGGCGATAACCGTACTTATGATAACACAGTTGCAGTAAGAGTTGTTGAAGCAGTTGATGGTATGACAGCTACTTTTGCACATCTTCCTCATGATTTACTTGAGAGAATAAGTCGTAGAATTATCAATGAAGTTGATGGAATTAACCGTGTTGTTTATGATATCTCTTCAAAACCACCTGCTACTATTGAGTGGGAATAATTTTTAAATATATCAACTCCGTGTTTATCACGGAGTTTCATCTTTCAAATCTCTCTTTTTTCAAACTTTCTTCCTTTAATTATTAACATTTATATAATATATTTAAGTATATAATAAACTTATTTTATTTTTTAAGGATTTGTATGAAGTATGTATCGATACTAGCAATTTTAATCTTTTTTTCAACACTCTTAGATGCTTCCTCTTATGCACGTAGTATACGGGTAGGCTCCTTTTTAAAAGAGAAACATGCTGAAAAAGAGTTGGTAAGACTTGAAGAGTTTGTTCAATCCAATAGTAGATTGAATCAATTACAAAATAGATACCATTTTAAAGTAAAGCTTATAGTAAGGGGACGATACTATCTAAATGTGATTGAACCATTAATGGTGAAACCTGTTGTTCAAGAGATATTAGATATTTTAAGAACAAAATATTCTTATGTTTATCCTAAAAAGATTAGATATCTTCCTGAATATGAACATTATGGGGAAGATGAAGAGCAAGAGGTTATTGAGCAAAAAGAGGAATCGATTGATGATTTAGAGCTTATGAAAAAAGTAGATAAAATTTTACAAAGTGGTAAAATTAAAGAGACTGAAGCACCTATTACAACGAAAGTTGTAGATAGAACAAAATATCTTCCAACTATGGAAGTAGCTGAAGAGGAGAGTAGTTTTTTTGATATTTTCAATGTTTTTCATATTGATGAAAATTCATCATTATTAAATATATTTAGTGATTCTGAAGAGGAAACTAAAGAGATTAAACCAAAACAAGAGGAAAAAAGAGTTATACAAGTAGAAGAGGTTAAAGATTCTAGTAATTCTACACTAGATACAATAACAGATTATACTTTAGAAACTTTATTAGCTATTGCTATTATGATACTTTTAGTTCTTTTAAGACTTTATATTAAGTATAAAAAAGAGAGTCAAAATAAGATTTCAATGCAAGATATATATAGTTAATCTATATAAAACATATTAATACATTTTAAGGATTTCGATGAGATATTTATCTATTATGATAGTTTTAGTTTTTTTTACAACAATTTTAAGTGCATCTCACTTTCGTAGTATAAGAGTAGGTTCTTTTATTACAAAGGCTGATGCTCAAAAATCATTAGTGAAATTGAATAAATATATTAACAAGCAAAAAAATATAGTTCATTTTCAAAAAAAGATGTTTTTTGAAGCCAAAGTGATTAAAGTTGGTAAATATTATATGAATGTTGTTGAACCGTTTGGTGATAATAAAAAAGAGTTACAAGAGATAGTTGATACATTAAGAAAAAGATACCCTCATGCTTATATTAAAAAGATTAAAGGTAAAATGCCAACACATCATACTTCTCAAGTAAAAAAACAGATAGAAAAGAAAAAAATTGTAAAAACTGAGAAAAAAATTGAAAAGAAGCTAGAGAAAAAGATAGAAAAAAAAGTTGTAAAAAAAGAAATTACAAAAACTCCTCCAAAAATAGATAAAAAGGTTCAAGAGATTAAACCTTTAATAATTCCAGTTCCAGTTAAAAAAGAGATAGAGATTATTACAGAAGTGGTAAAACCAGCAATAGTAATAGTAGAAGAAAATATTTCTAAAGAGCAAAATAGATCAGTTTTAAAAGTTTTAAAACCACAGGTTATAGCTATGGATAATAGTACTATTGAAGAGATAGTTATAACAGAACTTGCAGATGAAAAAATTATTGAAGAGGTAAAAGAGTCAGAACCAGAAGTTGCAGTAGTAGAGGTAAAAGAGCCAGAGCCAGAAGTTGCAGTAGTAGAGGTAAAAGAGTCAGAACCAGAAGTTGCAGTAGTAGAGGTAAAAGAGCCAGAGCCAGAAGTTGCAGTAGTAGAGGTAAAAGAGTCAGAACCAGAAGTTGCAGTGGTAGAGGTAAAAGAGTCAGAACCAGAAGTTGCAGTAGTAGAGGTAAAAGAGCCAGAGCAAAAAGAGAGTGTTTCTAGTAAAGATATTTTGGAGTTATACTCTTTTGAAATTAAAATAGTTGGTGCTATTCTAATAACTATTTTTCTTCTTTTATCTGCACTTTTAATATGGTTTATTAGAAAAGTAGCTTCTTTAAAGAAAGAGAATCTTAATAGAATTAATAACGAACAATCGGAACAATCAGAAGAGTTAGAAAATCTAAAAAGAGATATGAATCGATTAAAAGCGATACATGAAGAGAGTCTTGAAAACTTAGAACTTAAAAATAAAGAGAAGATCAATAAGTTTAAAGAGATCTATAATTCAAGAGCTAAAAAAGTGCTTCTTGAGAATGAAGAGAAGATAAATGAGATATTATTAAGTCATGAAAATGAGATTCAAAAGATGAAAGATGAATTTGAAGAAAAGATGAAAGAGTCTATACAAGAGAGAGAGAAAGAAAAAACTATACAAGATGAAGAGATAATTACTATTTCTAATTCTGTACCACCAGTAGTAGAAGAATCATCAATAGAAAAAGAGAATATAGTTAAAGAGATAGTTAATATAGATGAAGAGAGTGAAGCATTGACTGTTTCAATTGGACTTGGTAATTGTGATGGTGATGCCGATTTTTATAACACAATTTTAAAAGAGTTTAAACAAAGTTATATTAATTCTCCAGATATATTTGAAGAGCTATGTGGTAATAATAGTTTTGAAGATGCTAGATATTTAGCTGGAGAGATTAAAGATTTTGCTGTGAATATTGGTGCATATAGCTTATGTGAAAGTGTTGCTTCTATGGAATATGAGTTTGAAAAAGGTTCAAGTGTGAATTGGAAAAAATTAGTAGATAACTATAAAGTTAATTTAGATAAGTTAATTATTGAAATAGATGATTATACAAATAAAAATTAGAGTATAATAAAAATATAATCTGAGTAGTTCGTGTCTTCGCAATATGAGGGTTCTACATTTTCAACCTGAGAATAAGTAGAGCTTTTGTGTGTCGACATTTTCATTTGAGGTCTGTTTATACAACCGAGAAATTGCCGCCGTTATAGAGTTCTCTCTTCTCCCAAATTAGGCTTTTTAGAACCAAGCCAATAGCGTGACGGCTACTTGGATTATCTTTTAAATATTTAATTAAGTAATAATAAATTTTTTAATTAAATATTTAATAATTTATGGAGATATAATGAAAATTTTAATTTTAGGTGCTGGTGGTAGAGAGTATTCTATTGCAAGAGCAATATCAAATGAAGATGAACAACACGAACTATTTTTTCAACCTGGTAATGGTGCAACAGATGCACTAGGAACAAACCTAAATATTAAAGATTATAATGAATTAGCAGATTTTGCTCTTGAAAATGAGATAGAACTTACTATCGTTGGTCCTGAAGCACCTCTTGTGGATGGTGTTGTAGATATTTTTAAAGCAAAAGGTTTAGTTATTTTTGGACCAAGTAAAGAGGCTGCTCAACTTGAGGGTTCAAAAGTTTATATGAAAAACTTTTTAGCAAAATATAATATTCCAACAGCTCGTTATATAGAAACAGCTTCTATTGAAGATGCTTTTAAATTTACAGATACTTTGACAGCTCCTATTGTAGTAAAAGCGGATGGTCTTTGTGGTGGAAAGGGTGTTATTATCGCTCAAAATCACGATGAAGCTAAAGTTGCTATTTCAGAGATGTTAAGTGGTAAGTCTTTTGGTGATGCTGGTCTTAAAGTGATAGTTGAAGAGTTTTTAGATGGTTTTGAACTTTCAATGTTCGCTATTTGTGATGGTGATGATTATATTTTACTTCAAGCAGCACAAGATCATAAACGTTTATTAGATGGTGATAAGGGTCCAAATACTGGTGGTATGGGTGCTTATGCTCCAACTCCTTTAGTAGATGAAGAGTTATATCAAAAAGTAAAAGATAGAGTTATTCGTCCTACATTAGATGGTATGAAAAAAGAGGGAGCTCCTTTTGAGGGTGTACTTTTTATAGGTATAATGGTTGTAAATGGTGAGCCAATTACACTAGAGTTTAATGTACGTTTTGGTGATCCTGAATGTGAGATTTTAATGCCTCTTATGAGTTCAAGTGTAAGTGAAATGTTCTTAAAAGCTTCTACAAATAGACTTTCAGAGATCAATGTAGAGTTTTCAAAACAGTATGCAGTTGGTGTAGTTATGGCAAGTGAAAACTATCCATATAAAAGTTCAACTCCAGCAGAGATTATTTTAGATACTGTACTTCATGAAGATATAGAGAAAAATACACATATCTCTTATGCCGGTGTGAGTAAAGAGGATGATAAACTGTATGCAGATGGTGGACGGGTTTTAGTAGCTGTTGGTTTAGGTGATTCAATAAAAGAGGCACGTGATAGAGCTTATGCAAGATGTGGACAGATCCATTTTGCAGGAAAGAAAATTCGTACAGATATAGCATATCAGGCTCTATAATAGATGGATAAAGAGTTAGAAAATACTCTTTTTAGAGAGGGTTTAACTTTAGCTGATACAAAAAAGAGAGCTACTGCATTTTTTATAGATGAGATGCTACTCTCTTTTTTACTAGTAGTTGCGCTATGGGACTCATTTGCTGGTGCTCAAACTATGGAAGAGGTTATATATGTTAGTAATCTTTTCGCATTAGAATATATGTCTATGAAAATATTTTATCAAGCTTTTTTTACAATGAAATATGGTGCATCCATAGGAAAAATTCTTATGAAGATAAAAGTGATAGAGATAAAAACTTTGGATAATCCAAATGTTTTAAGTGCTTTAAATAGAGCAATCTTTCGTATAATTAGTGAGATGTTTTTATATCTTGGTTTTTTATGGGGAATGCTTAATCCAACAAAGCAGACTTGGCATGATAAAACAGCTAAAACTTTAGTGATAAATGCTTAAATATTTTATATATATATTTTCTATCTTTATAACCGTAGCTTTTGCTGATGATAAAGTAGAGATATATGCAAACTCTTTAACTTCTCACAATGATATTGTTGAAATATCAGGAGGAGTAAGTGTTGTTTATAAAGAGTATCTTTTAACTGCACAAAAAGCTATCTACAATAAAAAAACAGGTGATTTAGAACTTATAGACAATATTAGAGTTAATTTTAAAGAGCATTATCGTATTTTGGGTAATTATGCTAAATTAAATATAGAAAAAAAAGAGAAACTCTTTAAACCCTTTTATATGTTAGATAAATCATCAAATGTGTGGATAAGTGGAGATGAAGGAAGCGCACAAGATAAAGATATAAATATTAAATCTGGTATAGTAAGTGGGTGCAATCAGATAAACCCCTTATGGAAAATGGAGTTCTCTTCATCAGATTATAATTCAGAATCAAAATGGATAAATCTTTATAATACAACACTTTATATTTATGATATTCCTCTTCTTTATACACCATATTTTGGTTATTCCTTAGATACACAGAGAAGAACAGGTTTATTGGTACCAGCTTTAGGGGTTTCGGATAAAGAGGGTTTTTATTATCAACAACCTATATATATCGCTCCACAAGATTTTTGGGATATGGAGTTAAAACCTCAGGTTCGTTCCTCAAGAGGTTATGGCTTGTACTCCTATTTAAGATTTGTAGATACTCCTACTTCTGGAGGAACTTTTACATCTGGTTACTTTAAAGAGAGTAGTAGTTATATAAATAATGAAAATCTTATCAATAGTTCCCATTATGGTTTTAATTTTAAATATCAAAATGAGAATCTTTTAAATAACTGGATAGATTCTGATGCACAAACTGCTCTTTATATGGATATAAACTATATGAATGATGTAGATTATATAAACTTGGCAACAAATGATAATGTTGAAACAAATACAGCAACACAAATACTCTCAAGAATAAATATTTTTTATAATATGGAAAGAAATTATGTTGCTATGTATTTTAAATATTATCAAGATTTAACACAAAAAAGTAATGCAGATACACTTCAAAAGTTACCAACTTTTCATTATCATTATTATTTGGATACATTTTTAGACCAATATTTTTTATATAATGTAGATATAAAAACAACAAATATTGAGAGGGTTATAAATACTAAAGTTATACAAACAGATGTAAATATTCCTGTTACATTAAAAAAATCTCTTTTTGATGAACTTATTAATATATCTTATACAGCTAATTTTTATGGACAACACTCTCGTTTTAGTGGAGAAGAGGAGGATAGTTTAGATAAAATTAATGAGTATAATAATGGTTATTTTATAAGGAATTATCATACTTTTTTTGTATCTACTGAATTAACAAAAGTTTTTGAAGATTTTATTCATGTTGTATCTTTCTCCTCTACATATGTTTTAGGGGGTGAGGAGAGTAAAACAGGTTATTATGCTGATAATCAGAATTTTTGTTCAAATCCAGATAATATTAATGATAAAAGATGTGAATTTTACAATATTCGTGATATAGATGAGGTGTTGGAGTTTGATTTTAGACAATATTTCTATAATCTTTCAGGAGATGAACTTATTTATCACCGTTTAGCACAAAGAATCTCTTATGCTGAGAATCAGAAAGAGTATGGTGAACTTGAAAATGAGTTTAATTATAATATTTCAAATTATTTAACTTTTTATAATGATATGTTTTTTAATTTTGATGAAAACTTATTTTCTAAAGTTTTTAATGAAGTGAGTTTAAATATTTACGATTTAGATTTTGGTTTGTCACATCTTTATAAAGATAATTTTATTGAAGATGATACAAATCGTTATACAAGTTATATCACATCTAAGGCAAAATACAGATATAATGAACACTATTCTTACAATTTTAGATATGATTATGATTTAGAAACAGATAGAAAAAAGAGTACAGAATTGGGTTTTTTATATGAAAAAAGATGTTGGAATTTTGGTCTTAAATATGTTGAGCATAATAGACCAAAACTAACACAAGATGGGATCTCGTCTGTATATGAAAAATATCTATATATTACAGTAGTTTTAAAACCGATTATGTCATCAGATACTGAATCTGCATATGGGCTTAGTATTCCCGATCAATGGTAAGGAGTAATCTATAAAAAAATATAAAAATATTTTAAGAAATCGTCAAGATGCAGCTTATAAACTTAGGGATGTTATTCCTATGCAAAAGTTTAAAGAGGAATCTTGGAATCTTATATCTCTATCAAGAGGTGGTTTAGAGTTAGCTTGTGAGATAAGGGGTAGATTAGATAATAATATAGATTTTCTTTTTTCAGAAGCTATTTTAGCACCCTGTAATCCAGAGTGTGAAGTTGCAAGAGTAAGTGAAAGTGAAGAGATAGTTATAAATGAGGCATTAGTTTCAGCATTTGAGATACAATACGATTATATTTATGGTGAAGCACGTCGTAAACATGAAGAAAATATTTTAAGTTATATCTATCAATATAGAAAAGGTCGTCATTTTACAACTATAAAAGGGAATGTTATTCTTTTAGTTGATGATGGAAGTGAAACAGGTTTGAAGTTTATGACAGCACTCAAAACTATTTTGGCTCAAAAACCAAAAGCAGTTTATATTGCAGTGCCAGTATTACCAACAGATGTTTTAGAGTTGTTAGAACCCTATGCAGATAATATATTTTTTCTTTATGATATAGATGATTATGTGGAAACACAACTCTATTATGAAGAGTTTGAAAATATAGAAGATTGTAGAGTTGAAAAATTATTAGAGGAAAAAAAATGAAATATGATGTTAGTTTAGAGTTAGAAAATAAAGAGGAATCTTACTCATTTGGAGATGTTGCAAAACAAGCGAATGGTAGTGCATGGTTAAAATCAGGTAAAACAGTTATTTTAGCAACAGTTGTTATTGATGAGACAGAGATAGTAAAAGATGATTTTTTACCTTTAACTGTTCAATATATTGAAAAAACATATGCCGCAGGTAAAATTCCTGGTGGATTTTTTAAACGTGAAACAAAACCGAGTGATTTTGAGACATTAACTTCTCGTATTGTCGATAGAAGTCTTCGTCCACTATTTCCAAAAGGTTTTGGTCATCCAACACAGATTACAATTATGGTTTTTTCAGCAGATGCTGAATCAGATCTACAAGTACTTGCTTTAAATGCTGCTTCTGCTGCAATGTATGTATCTGATATAGATATAAATAGTTCCGTTTCTGCTGTTCGTGCTGCAAAAATTGATGGAGAGTTAGTTTTAAATCCAACTCTTTCACAACTTAAAAAATCTACATTAGATCTTTATCTTTCAGGAACAAAAAATGATCTTCTTATGATTGAAATGAGAGCATTTGGTAGTGATAAAGTTGAAGTAGATACTATGATAGATCCAACTGTTGGTGCTATCGTAACACATACTTCAAATGCTATGGCTGAAGATGAACTTATAGAAGTTTTTGAGAAAACACAATCAGAACTTTTTGCATCAAATAGTAAATATGAAGAGATGTTCACACCATTTAAGAAAAAGACAGTAGCTATTGATCTTAAAGCAAATGAGTTAAATAGTGAGATGGTTGAATATGTAAAAGAAAATCATATGGATGATATAGCAGATGCTATGAATCAAATGGCGAAATCTGAACGTTCAACAGCTTTAAGAGCATTAAGAAAATCTATCATAGAGATAAAAGAGGATTGGGATGAAGCTGAACTTAAAGATGCTATTGAAAGTGTTAAAAAAGTACAAGTAAGATCACAAATTTTAAATGAAAGAGTACGTGCTGATGGTCGTGCTTTAACAGAGGTAAGACCTATTACAATAGATACAAATGTGTTACCAAATGCACACTCTTCTTGTCTATTTACTCGTGGTCAAACACAAGCATTAGTTATTTTAACTATGGGTGGGCCTAAAGATGCACAGATGTTTGAGAGTTTAACTGATAGTCAGACTCAAAACGAAAATTTTATGGTGCATTACAATTTCCCAGGTTTCTCAGTTGGTGAAGCATCTCCAGTTATGGGAACAAAAAGACGTGAGTTAGGTCATGGTAATTTAGCAAAAAGAGCATTAGAACCTGTTGTAAATCTTGATGGACAAACAGTTCGTTTAGTATCTGAAATTTTAGAATCAAATGGTTCATCATCTATGGCGACAGTATGTGGTGGTTATATGGCACTTAAAGCTGCTGATGTTGACACAAGTGATACTATTGCTGGTATAGCAATGGGTATGGTAAGTGAAGGTGAAAAATATGCTATTCTTTCCGATATTATGGGACTTGAAGATCATGATGGAGATATGGATTTTAAAGTAACTGGTTCAAAAGATGGTATTACTGCTATGCAGATGGATATTAAATTAGGTGGAATAAGTTTAGATATTTTAAAAGAAGCTCTATATCAAGCAAAAGAGGGACGTTCTCATATTATTGATATTATGTTAGAAGCACAATCTAAAATAGAGTTTAATGATGGTGTTTTACCTAGTGTAGATGTGTTTCATATAGATACATCTTTCATAGGTGATATTATTGGTCAAGCTGGTAAAACTATTCGTGAGATGATAGAGAAGTTTGAAGTTGCTATCGATATTGATAAAAAAGATGGAAAAGTTAAAATCACAGGTAAAAATAAAGAGGGTGTAGCTGGAGCAAAAGCACATATAGACTCTATTGTAAATACTCCTAAAGTTGCTAAAATAAAATATGAAGTTGGTGCTAAATATGAAGGTACTGTTAAGAAAATAGTTGATTTTGGTGCATTTATAGAGCTTCCAGATGGAACAGATGGTCTCTTACATATCTCTAAAATCTCGGATAGAAGAGTAGATAAAGTGAGTGATGTTGTGAGTGAAGGTGATAAAATAGATGTTGAGATCCTTGAATTTAAAGGAAATAAGATCTCACTTGGTCGTGGATAGGACTTTTTTATGTTAGTGGATTATAAAGATAAAGAGCTTACACAACGTTATCAACTGATGGCTCAAACTATTATACCAAGACCTATCGCTTGGGTTATTACTCAAAATGAGGATGAAACTCTGAATATAGCTCCATTTAGTTATTTTATGGGGCTTAGTTCTGAGCCTCCTACGATGATTATTAGTGTTGGTCATAAAAGTGATGGTACAGAAAAAGATACATTGAAAAATATGCGTGAGAGAAAAAAATGTACTATCTGTATGGTAAGTGAAGAGCTTTTAGAGAAGATGCACTTTAGTTCTAAAGAGTTAGATAGTGCTATAAGTGAAGTGGAACATTTTGATATAAAGATGAAAAAAATATCGGAGCAATTTTTAGAGATAGTTGAAAATACTCCTTCAGCATTTTTTTGTGAACTTTATCAAGAGATAGATCTAGAAGGTTCTAAAACTATTCCTCTTATAGTAGAGATAAAAGCACAATATATAGATGATGCCATTATTACAGATACTCAAAAAATAACACTTGATTATGCTCCCGTAGCTCGTGTTGGAAAAAGTTATGCACTTTTAGGGAAAAATATTACACCACCTGTTATTCCATAATGAATGAATATATATTATATCCTGCGATAACATTTTTTCTCTCTATTCTCTTCTCTATGGGAGGGGCTGGAGCAGGTGTTGCTATTATCCCTATTTTTCATTTTTTAGGTCTTGATTTTACAGTAGCAAAAGCTGTGGGACTTTTTGCAGGAGCATCTACAACTATAACATCAAGTATTATGAATATTAGGCGTAAAGCTGTTGAATATAGTTTTGTATTTCCAATAGCATCTATGATGTTATTATTTGCACCAATAGGAGCTTATAGTAGTAGTTTTATAGATGAAGAGATAGTAAAATTTTTCTTTATGTTAATGCTTTTTTATAGTGCAACAATGATGATGTTTTCAAAAAAAAGAGCACTATTTAATATAGAATCTATCTTTGCACTTTTTATTGTTGGAGGAGTAGTTGGTTTTATTGCTGGTCTTTTAGGTGTAGGTGGTGGAAATATTCTTATACCCCTTTTAGCATTGTTAGGATTTGAACCTAAAAAAGTTGCAGTAGCTGTAAGTTTTGTTGTACCATTTTCTGCTTTAGGTTCATTTTTTACATATGCGACATATATAGATCTTGATTGGCTACTTTTAGGTGCTGTATCTATTTCTGCAATCGTTGGAGGCTATATAGGGAACTATATGATGCACTTTAAATTGGAACAATCACAGATAAAACGATTGATGGCAGTTATATTATATGCACTAGCATTAAAACTATTTTGGCATTTTATAGAAATTTTAATTTAACTTAATAAATATTTTGATATAATTCCACATCAATTTTTAGTAGGGAAATCCTAGCATTTATGTGTGGGTTGCTTCATTATTTAGATGAGGTTACGCTATCCGAAAAATTTTGTATTAATATTAAGGACAATTTATGAAAAAAATTATTTTTCTTTTAGTAGCATTATCAGCTGCTGCATTTGCTTCTGAGTCAGAAGTTGCTAACCAAACAATTAAAGCTTATTCTATGATCGCTGCTGGTCTTGGTCTTGGTCTTGCTGCTCTTGGTGGAGCTATCGGTATGGGTCATACTGCTGCTGCAACTATTGCTGGTACTGCACGTAACCCAGGTCTTGGTGCTAAACTAATGACTACAATGTTCATCGCTCTTGCAATGATCGAAGCACAAGTTATTTATGCACTAGTTATTGCATTAATCGCTCTTTATGCTAACCCATATTTAGGTTAATCTTTAAGATTTACTAAATATACCCCTCTGTTAGTCCTTTTGGACTAACAAACTTCTTTTTACAAACAATGCGATCGTGGTGGAACGGTAGACACGCTACCTTGAGGGGGTAGTGCCTTACGGGTGTGAGAGTTCAAATCTCTCCGATCGCACCATTTTACACTCTTTTTAAAAATCACTTAATTACTTCCATAAATTTACAACAATATTTGCAAATAAAAGTTATACTAACGTAATATAATTATTAAGGTTGGTATTGATGAATTTAAGTGTGAAAAATAAGACACTCCTACTGATATATATAATAGTAGTGCTATTTGCAATTTTACTTTTAAGCATTATTTCTATAGAAGAGAATAAAAAACAGAATAAATTATTAGAAATAGAAGCTAAAGAAATTAGCCAATTATTTACACGAATAAAAAGTAAAAATAGAGCTTCATATTTAGAAAAAAGTTTAAAAATTATAAACAAAAATGGTGTGAAAGAAGCACTGTTAAGTGTTAATCGAGATACTTTATATAAATTATCATTAGAAAGCTATAAACTATATAAAAAAAATATACCTGAATTGTTAGAAATTCAATATCACACGGTAGATGGAACATCATTTTTAAAAATGAGTAAACCAGAAGTTTATGGAGAAGACCAGCTATTAAACAGAGATATGCTAAGGCAATCCCATAGAACAAAAGAGCTTGTTTATGGATTTGAGATTCAGAATAAAAAATTAGTTTATACACTTTTTAAACCAATATTTCTAGAAGGAGAGTATTTAGGTATATTTGAGTTTTCAGTAAATGCATCTGCTATTTTAAATGAGATAAATTATTATACAAATGTTGGTTCTGTTATTCAAGTAAATAGTAGCACTCTTTACACAACTTTCAATAGCCAAAATAGTAAAAAAATAGTGTCAGCTATCAATAAAGATTCAAAAATATTAAAAACTACAATAGAGACATTAGGTGTCTATAGAGTAAGTAGTATAGAGATAAAAAATAAAAATAAAAATCTCTCTACTGTTATATTTCTCAAAAATATAACCCAGTATGAGGACTCATTTAATGAGCATATCAACTACTTAATTATAATAATATTTTTTATTACATTTATGCTTTTA
>Ga0256826_1001825_pt1 | contig 13180 bp, 12 predicted proteins | sample CV79metaG_FD_185975 | JGI IMG/M metagenome (GOLD analysis project Ga0256826, IMG submission 185975) | Hydrothermal vent microbial communities from East Pacific Rise, Pacific Ocean - CV79 | ecosystem: Environmental > Aquatic > Marine > Hydrothermal vents | place: Pacific Ocean: East Pacific Rise...
GTACAGCCTCTTCAACTGTTAAGGTATATACAAATATTCGTGATGCTTATACCGACCCCGATAGTGTAGATGCAAAAATGTATGCAGCACGTTTGGTCTTAAATAAAGATGCCGCAAGCCTTAGTCTTGGCTATACAAAAATAGCTGATGAAGCAGATTTCATCACCCCATGGCGTGGTTTTATAACGGCTGGATATACGCGTGCAATGGCTCAGTATAACTGGTTTGCTAACACAGAAACGTGGAGACTACGTGGGACGTACAACTTTAGCAAAGCTAACCTAGTTAAAGGGCTTCGTACCTATGCTTCATTTACAAGAGAAAACTATGATGCACAGAAAGTCGCCTCTTTGGCCAACATCACGAATGTCTACTACTTTGGTTTAATACAAGATATTAATCAAGAAACCTCAGTGCGTTTTCGTAGTGAGTATGTTGATGAACGAAAAGCGACACTTCCTGATCATGGTGAAATTCGTTTAGAACTAAATTATCTTTTTTAGAATTATTTAAAGAACAGAAAATAATTTTAACCGTTATTAATAGCTTTTATTGCTAGATTGACTGAAATCAAGAAAATATTACAAGAATCACTGTTTTTTCTTTGGTTTTGAGTTAGGAGTCGCTATAATTTCGCCAATTAAAATAGGGTGAAACTTTTATAAACGTTTTTATGAAATTTCAGCGAAATAAAACTTAGTAAATACTACTATGTTTCAAATGCATTAATTAAGGTATTAAAAACCATGAAACCAGCAGGTCTTGAGAATTTAAATTTAGAAAATATCGGTGAGGTTTTTTATAACCTAAGTTATGATGAACTAATTAAACACGAACTTGACAATAATGAGTGTCAAATGACATCTAGTGGTGCAACTACAGTAGATACAGGGATTTTTACTGGACGTAGCCCAAAAGATAAGTATTTTGTAGAGCATGAAGACTCTAAAAATAACATTGCTTGGGGAAATGTAAATCAACCTATCAGCAATGAAATCTTCCAAGAACTTCTTCAAGTAGCAAAAAAACAACTTTCAAACAAAGATATCTATGTTACAGATGTTTTCACAGGGGCCTCTGCTGCTTCTAAACGTTCGGTACGTTTTGTAACAGAGATTGCATGGCAGTCTCATTTTGTGAAAAACATGTTTATTCGTCCAAAAGAGGACGAGCTTCCAAGTTTTAAACCGGACTTTACAGTACTTAATGCATGTAAAGCGGTTAACGACAAATGGGAAGAGATGGGAATGAATTCGGAAGTTTTCGTTCTGTTTAATGTAGAAGAAAATATCGCTATTATTGGTGGTACTTGGTACGGTGGTGAGTTGAAAAAGGGAATCTTTTCAATGATGAATTACTGGTTACCACTTGAAAAGAAAATGGCAATGCACTGTTCTGCAAATGTAGGTAAAGATGGAGACACTTGTCTTTTCTTTGGTCTTTCTGGAACAGGTAAGACAACACTTTCTACTGACCCTCATCGCGCCTTAATTGGTGATGATGAACATGGTTGGGATGAGCATGGTGTGTTTAACTTTGAGGGTGGATGTTACGCAAAAGTAATTGACCTAAAAGAAGAGTCAGAACCAGAAATCTTTGGTGCTATTCGTAGAGATGCGCTTTTAGAAAACGTTGTTATTGACAGCGATGGTAATGTAGATTATACAGATAACTCTAAAACAGAAAACACACGTGTTTCTTACCCAATTGAACACATTGAAAATCATGTTGAGTCTTTAGAAGCTGGGCATCCAACAAATATTATCTTTTTAACAGCAGATGCTTTTGGTGTTTTACCTCCCGTTTCTAAGCTCTCTAAAGAACAAGCAATGTACTACTTCCTCTCAGGATACACAGCAAAAGTTGCAGGAACTGAACGTGGTATTACTGAGCCAGTTGCAGCATTTTCAGCATGTTTTGGTGAGGCTTTTTTACCACTTCATCCAACAGTTTATGCCAAACTTCTTGGTGAAAAAATTGATCAGCATAATGTAAATGTTTATCTTGTTAATACCGGTTGGACAGGTGGTGCTTATGGTGTTGGTAAACGTATGAGTATTAAAAATACACGTGCCTGTATTAATGCTATTTTAGATGGTTCAATTAACGAGTGTGAGTTTGATACAACTATCACGTTCCGTCTTAAAGTTCCTAAAACACTTAATGGTGTAGATACACATGTTCTTAACCCACGTAATGCTTGGGAAGACAAAGAAGAGTTCGATAGAACTCGTGACAAACTTGCTGGTATGTTTATTGAGAACTTTGAGCGTTACTGCGATGGTAATGCTGAGTTTGATTATTCAACTGCAGGACCTAAGGTAGAGAAGTAAGTTTAACTTATTTCTCTTACCTGTCGACTTACTCGACAAACCTTTCATAAAACAACAATCAATTTAAATATTCTAATCACAAGCTTGTGATAAACTTAAACTATTTTGTAATTTCTTATAATTTAATTTAACTTATTACGAAACGGTGATATACTAAAAATATATATCTAATTAGGGATGCTTATGTTTAAAATACTTTTGAGTCTATTTATACTACTGAGTTTTACTGCCTGTCTTCCAGAACCAGATGAGAATGAGTTTTCACAAATGCGCCGTGATATGCAAAGACAAAATGAACATCGGTTTGCTAGTACAGATGAAAATCTTAAAAATAGAATGGTTTATAGTACGCATCGAAATACGACACACGTTGTTGATCCGGATGAAGAACTACGTATTCAGCAAGAAGCGGAGAAGCAGCGTTGGTTAGCCGTTGATATTGATGAACAAGAGGCTGAAGATTGGAAAGCGCTGCATCTGACACCTAAGAGTGCTAAACGATGGAAAAAGACAGGTCTAAGTTATAACACTATTGCTGTTTTGATTAAGCAAGACGTTTTTCCAGATGAAGCGGTTGCTTTTATGCACAAGAAGTTTGATAATGATCCTAAAGCTTTTGCTGCCTTTGGTGAGCCTCTTTACGCCTTCAAAAAGTCGTGTAACAAAGTGCTCAAGGCAAACAGCCCAACGCTTTCTGTTGTCTCAAAACAGTGTTATGACTTTGTTGAAAAGATGAACTTTAATGCAATTTCAGGTTATATGGCAGATGTATATGAAGATAATGATCTCTCTTTAGAGTACATTTCAAAACTACGTCAAACAGATTCTCAAAAAACGTATATTCAAAGGTTAATGGAGAAAAAGAGTGATGAGTGTATGATTAAAGGTGACACGAAGGACTTTGCTCTTTTGTTTCCAATTATTGAACGTTCACCTACCGAAGCAGAGATGCACTTTGTTAAAAAGAACAAGCTAGCCTTACGAAATACACGACGTTATAAGTCGTATGAGTATTATGACTTTTGGATTAACAAAGACAAAAATGAAGAGAAAGCACGTCAAAGAGCACTTGCACAACAACGTGCGCTTAAAAAAGCAAAAACAAAAAGACTTCGAAAAGAGGCTTATCGTCTACAAGCTTTAGCGTATAACAAAATGGTTGCTTCTGAGTGTGGCGAAGCGGTATCAGCAGATCCTTCTACAGGTGAAAAGGTACATGTTGAAGGTATGATTGAGTACACCATTGGAAAAAGAGGCTCAAATATTTATGCCTTTATTGTTAAGAATAAAAAAGACAATAAGCATTATATTGTTAGAAACATTAGCTCAAGTAAAAAGATTGACAGATCAAAACCTATCTCTTGGGTAGCAACAACTGTTGGACGTGTTGTGAGTGTAAGTTTGGATGATGACGATAAAACAGCCTCATATGATCATTATGCTGATGAAGATGATAGAGAGTACTTTCCAATGTTAAAGTATTCATCTAGGTGTTCTTACCAGACGAAGTCTTTATACACGAAGTAAGTGAGGCGTTATTTCTTTGTTTTAGACGAGAGATACCACCAAATTAATCCTACGATACTAAAAAGTACAGCAGGTGCAATCCAAGGGCGTTGAGCGATTACTTCATAGCCAGACTTAATGGCTTCACCTGCCATGTAAGAACCGATACCTACCACTAAAGCCCACACAGCAGAAGCGAAGAAGTTTAAAATTGCAAACTTTTTAAAGTCATACTTTGTAATTCCAATAGCTAAGGGAATTAATGTTTTTATTCCATAAACATATTTTTGTAAAAAGACCACCCATGAGCCATGTTTTTTCATTAAAATATGCGAAAGTGCTAGTTTACGCTTATGTTTGTGCATATAGGCAATGACATCTTTTTTATGGTAACGTCCCATATAAAAGAGCATCATGTCGCCTAAGAAGTTTGCAATAAAAGCAATAGCTATAGAGGTTGTCAAGTCCATATGCCCTGTGTATGAGAGCACTCCTGCTCCCATTAATGCAACAAAGCCTCCTCCAAAAGAGTATAAAAATAAGACGATGTACCCATACGTCTCTAAATTTTCTAACATACCTTCCATAAATAACCCTAATAAATAATTTTCATAAGTATATATGTATATTTATTGTAAATGCTTGAATCGGGATGCCATTTTGTTTTTGTAGCTATTTTTGTTACTAGCAGTGAACATTTCATGTCACTGAAGTTTTTTGGCTTTGTTGTTCATAGGAAATTTTGTAGTAAAGTGTCTCTGAAGATGTTAAGGGGTAAAATAATGTACTTTTTATAAGAATTTTTATTTTAGGACTTTTTATGTCAATTTTTCAATTACTAATGCTTTTAGCCTCGGGATTCTTTGCTTTTCAAGTGTATAAACATATTCAGCAAATTGATGAAAATATAGAACCTGCTTTTATGCAAGAGCCTGAAGTTATAGATGTCGAACCTACTGTAGAAGAGTTGATTGCTGAAGCAGATAAGGCGTATATGGATGATAGGATCGATATTGCTCAAGAACGTTTAGAATACGTAGTTGAACAGTTTCCTGAGGTGGCTGAGGGGATGAATAAACTTGCCTTTGTTTTAGCAAAACAAGATAAAAAAGAGGAGGCTGAAAAGTATTATAAGGCCTCTTTAGAGATTGATGCTAATGATGATATGACACATAATGCCTTGGCTAAGTTGTATGCGGATATGGGCAAAAACATTCAAGCCCAAGAGCATTATAAACTTGCACTGAAGATTGATGATAATTATGAGATTACCTGGTTCAATTATGCTGAACTAATGGAGAGTTTAGGTGAAATAGATGAGGCAAAAGAGATGTATACAAAAGCACTCTCAATTGACCCTGAATTTGAACCTGCTAATGAAGCCTTAGCGAGATTAACATGAAGAATGAACAGGCCAAATTAGCCATAATTATCGATGCTGACAACTCACAACCTTCTATTATTGAAGGGCTTATGGCTGAGATTGCTAAGTATGGAGTGGCTTCAGTTAAGCGTATCTATGGAGATTGGACAGACACTCGTCTGAAAGGGTGGAAAACACATCTTCTTTCTCATGGGTTTCAGCCAATGCAACAGTTTGGTTATACCGTAGGTAAGAACTCGACTGACTCGGCAATGATTATTGATGCGATGGACTTACTGTATACCAACAAGTTAGATGGGTTTTGTATAGTCTCTTCAGATAGTGACTTCACCCGTTTAGCACTTAGAATTCGTGAGTCAGGATTAAGAGTGTACGGTTTTGGTGAGAAAAAAACACCCAAGGCATTCTTAGCTGCGTGTGATCAGTTTATTTATACGGAAAATCTTCGTAAAGAAAAAGTAAAGACTATGCAGAAAAAACGTCCGATTAAAAGTGAGGCAAAAAAAGACTTATCGAACGATTTAAAGAGCAATACCGAATTAATAGAAATTTTTAAAAACGTAGTTGAAGATACAGCTGATGATTCGGGGTGGTCATACTTGACACATATTCGTCAAACTATTGCGAACCGCCATCCTGATTTTGATCCACGGAACTATGGTTGTTCAACGATGATGGGATTAATTAATAGTCTTGAAATATTTGAAGTAAAAAAGAATGACCCCTTTTCTCATGACAAAGCTGTATTTATACGCTGTAAACGCCAAAAAAGAGTTTATTGAGGTTTTAAGATATCTTCCTCACTAAGCCCATATTTTTTTAAAATCTTAGTTAAGACCTCACTTCCTTGTAACTCCTTGATACCTTTTGAAAGAAGCTGTGCATGAGCTTTTGATTTATAATCTTTTGGAGAGAAAGAGATGTACAGAGGGTAGGTCTCTAACTTGTGCGCTATCTTGAAAGGAAAAGGCTCTTTCCTTTGTGCATAATGGTAGCGTATGAGGAGTTGGTCATCTATAAGTGCAGTGATTTTTTTATAACGAAGTTTTCTTAAGTTGTAAGCAAGTGCATTGTTTCCAGAAACCATCTGTACTTTTTTTGAATTATGTTGATTTTTATTAATGTGTTCAGTAATGCCCTCATCATAAGCATAGTTTTTAATAACACCTAAACAGACCTGATTAAGTGACTTTTCAGAAGTGTATCTCCAAGTGGAACTTTTTTTAGTAATGATGACATCATAAGAGTAGGCTAAAGGGATTGCGGGAAAGATAAAGTCAGGTGTCTCCTCGTGGGTAGAACCGATTATGGCATCTATTTTATGTTCGCGTACATCTTTAATGGCCTGTTCGTAAGATGTGGCAACGGTATACTCTACCTGATGTCCAGCTTTTTCAAAAATATAGGTAAAAATATCAACAAGAAAACCCCTGTCTTTCGCATCTTGTGAACAGTTATAGGGGCACCACTCATCGGCTGTAATGGTAATAGTGTCTGCTTTGAGAAAACTACTAAATAGAAATAAAAACAGCAAACCAAATCTCATAATCCATCTTCTTTTTATCTCTATTGCACACTCTTGTATGCTTCTAAGGAGTTTTGTAATAAGTCTATTATAGAATATCTAATATAAAAGTTTGTGTAGAGATGGGATAAGAGATGACAGTAGAAGAAGTTTATAATATTTTAGACAAGATTTCTCCTTTTGAACTTCAGGAGTCATGGGATAACTCAGGTCTGTTACTAGGCGATTGGCAACACGAGGTAGAGCATATAGTCTTGAGTATTGATATAGATGAAGAGCTTCTTGCGAGTCTAGAAGAGAACACGCTTGTTATTACGCACCATCCCATTATTTTTGGTGGACTAAAACAGCTACAGTTTAACCAATACCCCGCTAAACTACTTCAAACAATGATGCAAAAAAATATCTCAAATATTGCGATGCATACGAATTTTGATCAGACCCATCTGAATGCCTATGTTGCTACACAAGTTCTAGGTTATGAAATAAAAGAGAAAGATGGTTTTATTGCCTATATGGATGTAAATGAAGATTTTAATGTTTTTGCTAAAGAGATAGGAGAAAAGCTAGGTCTTGAAGTCATACGTACGGTAAAAAACCATGAAAAGGTTAAACGGGTTGCTTTAACGACAGGTTCTGGTGCGTCATTAATGAAGACAATTAAAGCCGATTGTTTTCTTACAGGTGACATAAAATATCACGATGCAATGGAGGCAAAAACCATTGGTTTGTCGATGATTGACATTGGACATTTTGAAAGTGAACGTTATTTTGGTGAAGTTTTGGCAAAAGATTTGGAAAATTTAGGAATAACGGTTATAATTTCGTCATCAAAGAACCCATTTACTTATATTAAGTAGTAAGACATAATAAATTATGCCTTATTTACAAGGGTTACCACTAAGGAAATTAATGAATAAGCACCTACAACAGCTCGTTGACTTGTCAAAAATCGATAAAGATATCGATGCGTTTGAACCTCGCATCGAAGAGGCAAATCATAAATACGAAACTGTGCTTGCAACAAAAGAGAGTTTAGCGGCTCAAATTGCTACTTTAGAAGAAGAGATTCAAGCTGAAACTCTTAAAAAACAGAAAAATGAGCTTCACCTTGCAGAATTAACAGATAAGTTAAGTGACAATGCAAAGAAAAGTTCAGAAATTAAAACAGAACGTGAAATGAAATCACTTCAACTTGAAGAAGAGATTGCAAAAGAGCAAGTTAACTTCGCTAATGAAGAGATTGCACGTCTTGAAAAAGTTGTTGAAGTAAAACAAGAACTTATTGACAGTCTTCAGTCTGAAATTTCAGCAGCAAATGAGCAGACTGAATCTGTAAAAGCTGAAGTTGATGCGGTACTTACTGATATCAATGCTGAACGCCAAAAAGTGTTTGTTAAAAAAGATGAGCTTATTTCTCAGATGAATCAAAAAGGTCTTTCATTTTACCAAAAGATTCGTCGTTGGGCTAAAAACACAACAGCAGTTCCAGTTAAAAACCAAGCATGTTATGGCTGTTTTTTAGCGATTAATGACAAAACATATGCAGATGTTATTAAAGGTGAAGAGATTACAACATGTCCTCACTGTGGTCGTATCCTTTATATGGAAACTGAAGAAGAACTAGCAAAATAGTGTGACTTAAGGTCACGCTATTTTGGCTAAAATAGCATTAATGATACACAATAACATTATCTACGGATGATGACGAAGCGAGGGAAACCCCTTGAGAACACCTTTTTTCTTTCTTTATTTCATACTTTCACTACTTCTATACATCATAGCTATACCTATTATTTTGTATTTGTCATTTAAATCAAAATATAAAGAGTCTCTTCCTGCACGTTTCTTTTTGCAAAACACACCCCGATTTAAAAAAGAGGGTATCTGGTTTCATGCCTGTTCTTTAGGTGAAGCTAAAGCTCTTGAACCTCTCATTAGAAACATTGAAAAAGCAGCTGTAAATATTTCTGTTATTACCCACACTGGATTTTCAGCCGCTTCATCATCATATAAACATGCGAATGTGCGTTACCTTCCTTATGAACTATTTTTACCTTTTTGGCAAAACAAGCAGAGACTACTTATTGTTCTTGAGGCAGAGTTTTGGTACATGCTTTTTGTGACGGCATTTTCTAAAGGGACAAGAGTAGTACTTCTTAATGCACGTATTTCTGAGCGTTCGTATCCTAAGTATCTGAAAATGGCATGGTTTTATAAAAGACTGTTTGCTTGTGTCGATACGATTTATGTACAAAGCTCTATAGACAAAGAGCGCTTTGAGTCTTTAGGTGCGAGTAATATTAAAGTTATTGGCAATATAAAATTAGCGCAGCGCATTAAAGCAACAACACTCTATAATAAACCCAAGGGTCTTACTATAGTGGGTGGAAGTACACATCCAACAGAAGAGAAACTACTCATTGAAGCTTTTTTAGAGTTTAGAAAAGAACATGTTTCACATCTTGTAATTGTGCCTCGTCATCCTGAACGTTTTAAAGAGGTAGGTGAGATGATGCAGATGTATGCTGAGCGTCATAATTTAAGCTTCTCACACTTTTCTAACTCTAAAGCACTTGATGCGGATATGATCTTAGTAGATGAGATGGGTGAGTTAAATAACATCTACCAAGTGAGTGATATCGCTGTTCTTGGTGGTGGGTTTGCAACTGTTGGTGGGCATAATCCACTAGAGCCAATTGCTTTTGGATGTAAGTTGATTTCTGGTAAAAATATATTTAATCAAAAAGAACTTTTTTCTTATGTAAAAGATGTTCAGATTATTGAAGATGATGACTTGCTAAATGCCTTAGTAAAAGCGTTGAAAATGCCAGCAGCGCATATTGATGAAACGGTTAATTTAGATGAGATTAATCAACTAATCAAGGAATATGATTTTGAATAAAATACTAATTATTGAAGATAATGAGTTCTTTGCAGAAGTGATGCGTCGTGCCATTGTGTCAAAGTTCTCTTTTGAAGTAGTGGTTACTTCAAGTGCCAAAGAAGCGAGAGAGGTTCTTAAAGATAACACCTTTGACCTTCTTGTAGTTGACCTTATCTTACCTGACAGTGAAGGGGACTTTATTGAAGAGGTCTGTGAAGCATATGATGTTATTGTTACAACAGAATTTGAAGATGAACTTACCCGTAAAAACATCACCTCATTAAGAATAATTGACTACATTATCAAGAGTGATAGTTCAGATTTTTCTTATCTTTTAAATGTTATTCATCGTCTACAGACAAATAAACTAACGACAGTCTTAGTGGTGGAAGACTCAGTTTCCGTGCGTAAGCATATTGAAACACTTTTACGTCTGCAACACCTCAATGTTATCTGTGTTAATGATGGTGTGGAAGCAGTGAAGTTTTTAAAGAAACACCGTTTAGATATTGATTTGGTTATTACAGATTACAATATGCCCAATATGGATGGCTTAGACCTTTTAAAGTACATCAGAGAAGAACAAGCTATAGATGAACTGCCTGTTATTGCGCTTTCTTCAATTGGTAATGAGGCTGTAGTCGCACGATTTTTAAAGGCAGGGGCGAATGATTACATTATTAAACCTTTCTCTAAAGAGGAGTTTTTCTGTCGTATAAACCTGAGTTTAAATAACTTGGAGATGATGAAAAATATTAAAAAAGTAGCTTCTACAGACCATCTAACGGGTCTGTACAATCGCCACTATATGCAAAACCGTCTTGCTGCTCTTGCCAAAGATAAACACAGCGTTAATGCCTTGGCAATTATTGACATTGATTTTTTTAAAAAGATTAATGACAACTATGGGCACCATACGGGAGATTTAGCACTGAAGTTTTTTGCCATTCATCTTCTTGATCATTTTGAGATGAATAATATTATTCGTTTAGGTGGTGAAGAATTTCTCGTTATTATGCCTAATGCCAATGCAAAAAAAGCAGTTTTGCAACTTGAAAAACTAAGAATAGCTGTTGAAAAAGCGACCTTAACAGATGAAAACAAAAACGAAATTGCCTTTACTATCTCAGCAGGTGTCTCTGATGCCTTACGCGGAGATTGTGACAAGGCTTTACACATAGCAGACCAGAAGCTTTACAAGGCTAAAGCAAGCGGTCGAAACAGAATAGAATTTTGAAACTGATCTTATGCACTAAACATAACGCGAATGGTTTTCTTTTTATTTGAGTATGAGGCAGTCTTTTGAAGTGTAGCCGTAGCTACGCTGATGAAGATTAACGAAATAATCAAGTGAAAAGAAAGCCACCCAAAGGGTAAAAAGAGAAGACGTCCACTGACTTCGTTAGATTTTTTGACCGTAGCTATGGCTACGCTAAAAGAAATCTGCCTTGCATTGAACATCTTCTCTTTTTATTCGCGCTATGTTTAGTGCATAAGATTAGTTTAAAGGAAAGAATATGGCTGAAGAAAAAGCATACAAAGTATTAGCAGAACAAGAGGGTATTTCAAACTCAAAGGCAAAAGACCTTATTGATAAGGGTTTGGTATACGTAGGAAATAGAAAAGTAGTAATCGCACGTGGAAATGTTTCGGTTAAGACAAAGTTTCGTGTTGAAAAAGTAGAAAGTATTCGCGTTATTTATGAAAATAAAAATGTAATTGTTTTAGATAAACCTGCTTTTTTAAGCTCAGAAGAGATTGAGAGAAAGTACCCTGATGCAAAACTTCTTCATCGTTTAGATAGAGAAACATCAGGTGTTTTAGTTCTGTGTAAAGATGAAGATTTTAGAGAAAAAGCTATTGGTGAGTTTAAACATCATAGAGTTTACAAAGAGTATGTAGCGTGGGTAGATGGTGATGTTATTGAAGAATTTGAAATTGATAAGCCAATTTTAACAGAAAAAAGAAACAATAAAGCCTACTCTAAAATCTCTGCATCAAAAGGAAAACCTGCACACACAACGGTTACGCCAATGATGGTAGTTAACCACAAGTCTAAGGTTAAGTTAGTTATTCGTGAAGGAAGAACTCACCAAATTCGTGTTCATCTAAGAAGTGAAAACTTGCCAATTATGGGAGATGAAGTGTATGGTGGAAGACGTGCTAAACGCGTTATGCTACATGCAACCAAGATGGAGATTTTAGGAATGACATTTAACTCACCTGAGCCTAAAGAGTTCAAACACATCGGCGGTGGTGGTTGAAAATAAGCCATGGCGGTCGCGAAGCGATGTTTCAGGCAAAGCCGCACATAAATAAGCCATGGCGGTCTGCAAAGCAGATATTTTTTTTGCCAGCATGATTAGTCGTGATTTTTAGGATTGAAGAGCAAAGAAAAAATCTGTTTGATCTGTTTAGTCACGTTGACAGTTAGTTTTATACCTTAACATGATAAAGACACTCTAAGTAAGAATTTAATATAATCGCAAACTTAATAAATTAGTATGCATACAACAGGAATATAAACATGTTTGATACCCTCACCTCTTCGTTTACATCAGCCATTAAAAAGATTCGTTTTCATGATGATGAAAAAGCTCTTAAAAAAGCGCTCACTGAGTTAAAGAAAAACCTTTTAAAAGCGGATGTTAACCATAAGGTTGTTAAACAGCTTTTAGGTGATGTTGAACTTGATGTTAAAGCAGCAGGTATTGGTAAAGACCAGTTTCTAAACTCTATGCAGACACGCCTTCATGAACTGTTAAAAGTTCCAGGTCACCAAGGGTTTGTTTTTGCTTCAAAACCACCGACCACTATCTTAATGATGGGTCTTCAAGGTTCGGGTAAAACAACGACTACGGGTAAACTTGCTTTTTACCTAAAAAATAAACAGAAAAAAGTACTGATTGCTGCGGCGGATTTACAACGTATGGCAGCGGTTGAACAACTTATTCAGGTGGGTGCTTCTGTTGAAGTCGATGTTTATCATGATGAGAATGAGAAAGACCCTGTTAAAATTGCCTTAGGTGCAAAGAAAAGAGCGGAAGAGGGTCTTTATGATGTTCTTTTAATTGATACCGCGGGTCGTTTAGCCATTGATGAAGAGCTAATGGGTGAACTTAAAGCAGTAAGAGACGCGGTTAAACCGGATGAAATCTTTTACGTTGCAGATTCACTAACTGGGCAAGATTCTGTTCGTACAGCAGACAGTTTTAACCAACAACTTGGTATCGATGGGGTTATCCTTTCTAAATATGATGGAGACGCTAAGGGTGGTGTTGCTTTAGGTATCGCTTCTCAGGTTCAAGTGCCGCTACGTTTCATTGGTAATGGTGAAAAGATGCCTGACCTTGAAGTGTTTATTCCTGACCGTATTGTTAATCGTCTTATGGGCTATGGTGATATCGAAGGTTTAGCAGAAAAAACTGCTGGCGTAATCGACGAGAAAAAAGCCAAAGAGATGACGCGTAAAATCAAAAAAGGTCAGTTTAACTTTAATGACTTTTTAGAACAGATGGAAAGCATGAAAAAGATGGGTAGTATGA
>Ga0256826_1001826_pt1 | contig 13176 bp, 6 predicted proteins | sample CV79metaG_FD_185975 | JGI IMG/M metagenome (GOLD analysis project Ga0256826, IMG submission 185975) | Hydrothermal vent microbial communities from East Pacific Rise, Pacific Ocean - CV79 | ecosystem: Environmental > Aquatic > Marine > Hydrothermal vents | place: Pacific Ocean: East Pacific Rise...
AGAGTACGAGCTCAAGCAAAAACTGATAGCAATGAGAAAAGAGGCAGGCCTAACACAAGAGGCTCTTGCTGAGCGTATGGGAACCAAAAAGAGTAACATCTCTCGTCTTGAGAGTTTCAAAAGTAGCATTTCTCCAAAGATCTCAACACTGATGGCTTATGCCAAAGCAACAGGGCATGAGATGAAGATAGATTTTTGTTAGAGGTCTCTAAAATAAAACTACTGAAAATCTAAGCTTTTAGTTACCCTCCCGAAAAAACTCACAGATCTCCACATCCAAGACCTTAGAGAGCTTGCACTTTATCATTAAGTTTATATAAACTCTCTCATGTGCTCAAAGTTATTTGACTGAATAAACTGAGCTTCATTGGAAATCTCTTCAAAATGCTTTTTAGCACAGTTGATTTTTGCTTCTTCTGTATCACGTAGGTCATCTGTAAAAAGACTTCCTTTACTTTCAACTACAAAATAGAGTTTTTCTTCATTCTCTTTTTCTATTAGTACAGCCCAGTCTGGGTTGTACGAGCCTAACGGAGTATTGATTTTAAACCATGATGGGAGTTTTGCAAAGAGTTTTACATTATCGTTTTCATTAAACGATCTGGCAAATCCTTTTTCTACATCAGAGTCATAAACAGTGTGATTATAGATGGACTTATTTTCTCTATTTTCAATCATATTTTTTGAAAGATAACCATATAATTCTTGCTCTTCAAAACACTCTTGAGCATAATAAGAATCATCTCCTATTTTGTGATACTTTATGCCATCAACAATAAATATACTCATGGTTTTTCTAATGAGTTCAATGGTTTTATCAATAAACTTTTGAGGGTTGTTTTTAAAACTTTCTAACTTCCCACTTTTTATTAAAATATCAACAATATTTTTACGTGTTAGATTCGTTTCATTTTGTAAGTAAGTAACAATATCAGGTAGTTTATAGTCTACTATCTCAGCATCATGAAACTGTTCTTTAATGCTCTCTTCATCAACTTCAACCCCAACCTTAGTAATACGGTTTTTAGCTTTTGAGTAGAGATACTTGATCTTTCCGACTGTTACTTCATTGGCAATTTTATGAGCACACTCTTCAACAAGGGCATCAGCATCAAAGTCAACTCTATAGGTGGTTTTGTACTTAACTTTATCCCATAGATCTTTAAAATCATCACTCAGTAGAACTTCTTTGTTTAGTGTTACCAGTTGTCTGTCATTGGCGTCTTTGATATTAAGGTTTCCTGCAATTTTTTTAATCACATTGATAATGTCATTTTGAACATGGATAAACTCTTGAGGCACTTCAAATTTATCATCTCTCAAGTCAGCTTTTAGAGCATCTTGAATTTTGCCCTTAGCGTCTATGTACTTGTTAGTATGTAAAAACTCCCAAACTTGTTCACTCTGCTTGGCTCCAAAGTACTCAACCTCTCCCTCATCATTTTTAGTGGGGATATTAGCAAAAAAGTGCTCTTCAATAACACCAAACTTAATGCCTTCTTCTTTTTCAATCTCTGCTTGAAGACTTTTTGCAAAGTCCTCATAAGATTCATTTGCCATTACTGTTAAAGTATTAACATAGAAGCCATGTACACGCTCTCCTTCTTGATTAACACAGATTCTAAGCCCACGCCCTATCTCTTGTCTTTTCTTCATCACAGAGGCTGTCTCGTTCAATGTACAGATTTGAAAAACATTAGGATTATCCCAACCCTCTTTTAACGCACTATGAGAAAAGATGAAACGTAAAGAACTATCGAATGAGAGTAGTTTTTCTTTATCTTTCATAATGAGGCTAAAAGTATCTTCATCATCCTTATTCCCTCTTAATTCCCCACTCTTAGAAAGGTTAGAATCTTTGAAATTACCTTTTTTATCAGATGAAAAATATCCATTATGAATATTTTCAACCGCGGTGTCTAAATCAATATCTTCAAATAAGGTTCTATACTTTCTCTTTTTTGCTATTGCTTTATATTCTTCTTCAAACCATAAGGCATACTTACCCTTAGTAGGATTCCCCTCTTCATCATAAGCTCTATAGTTTGCAACCCTATCAATAAAGAAAAGAGACAAGACCTTAATCTCCTTAGAAGTGAGTCTTAACTCTTTTTCTAAATGCTCTTCAATAGTCTTTCGTATCTGAAGTCGCTTAATGGTGTCATCATCCATATCACCAACAACCTCTCCAAGATCTAGACTTTTATCATTTCCAAATTCGACATATTCGTCACCCTCGGTACGGTTGATCTCATTGACTACATAGTCATTATAATTATCTCTACCATTTGAAAGCTCATAAAGATCACTTCCATCTTTAATCGTAATAACTTTTCGTTTTGTTTTACCCTTATCATTTATATCTATCTCAACTTTTGCGGTAATAGGTGTCTTTTTCTTTTCTATGGAAATGAGTTTTATATAAGCATCATTATGAGCATCATCCATTCGAACATTAGCCACTTCTATCTGCTTTACAAGCTTTTGATCATAAGCATCTATAGAGTCTAGTTTGTACATCAAGTTAAACTTCTCTATATGCGTTGCTGAGTATCTTAAACGACAAAGAGGGTTCAGCGTTTCAATCGCTTCTTTCGCCTTAGCCGTATGGTCAACACTCTGAGGCTCATCAATAATTAAAATAGGATTGGTTGAAGCGATGAACTCAATAGGTTTTTGCCCATTTAGCCTGTCATTTTCCCTATGAATGATGTTTGCCTTAGTATCTTTAGTAGGATCAGTAAAACTCTTTCTAAAAGCATCAATGTTAATAACCATGATTCTAATGTCACTACTGGTTGCAAAGTCACGCACCTGCTCTAAGTTAGAGCTATCATAAACAAAGTAGTCATAATTCACATTATCAAAGATGGATTTAAAATGCTCAGTAGTAATGTCTAAGGTCTTTTTTGTTCCCTCTTTAATGGCAATAGAAGGCACAACAATGATAAATTTAGTAAAACCATACTTCTTATTTAACTCAAAAATACTTTTAAGATACACATAGGTCTTACCCGTTCCTGTTTCCATCTCAACAGAAAAGTCCATGCCATTAAGTTTTTTAGACTGAGCCAAACCATGTCTAAGCTGAATATTTTGAACGTTCTCTAAAATCTCATCATCAAGGAGTTCAAGTCTGTTCCCTATGCCTAACTCATTTTCAGTAATCCCCAAAGTATCGCCACTAACTCTTGAAACAGAGAAGTTACTTTGGCAGACCTCTTGACCTTCAAAAATATCTACTATTGAACTTATGGCTCTGTCTTGGTAGTCTAGGTTACTTTCAAATTTAATTTTCATTTTTGACTCTTTTTTGCTATTGCTTCTAACAGTTGAATGTTTTCAACTTCAGCTAAAGCTTCTTTCTCTTCTCTTCTTTTGACACTAAACAACTTGTACTCTTCTTTTGCTTTTTTATCTGCTTGAGGTTTAGAGATTTGACCTTTGTTACTTAAGACATCTCTCTCATTAAACGCTAAGAACCCATCGAGCTTTTCAGTCCAATCTTTTAAAAAGACTTGTTTTCTTCTTTTCGCTTGATCTTCTGCATAATCCAACCACATAACTACGATACGGTTAAGCTCTTCTATCTCATCTTCATTAAGATAGTTCTTCCCAACAGTCACATCGTTACTTCGTATCTCTTCTTTACTCCACGTGGTCAGCCCCATATTTGGCTTTGTATGGTCTGCTCTTTGAGCAATCAACTCACCTGCTGTCAGATGTGTTACTGCAAAGTGGAGCTTGTTCTGAATGGTTTGAAAAAACTTAGTAGTCTCACTCCAAGAGGGGCTATAATCAGCTGCCATTGTGAAGATCTCTTTAACTCTAAGGTACATTCGCCGTTCACTTGCACGAATGTCTCTAATGCGTTCAAGCATCTCATCAAAATAATCAGGTACAACACTGTCTGCTACGGGTGGATTTTTGAGTCTCTCGTCATCCATCACAAAACCCTTAACAAGGTACTCTTTTAAGGTTTCATTCGCCCACTGTCTAAACTGTGTACCACTTCGGCTTCTTACTCTAAAACCTATAGCAATAATCATATCAAGATTGTAAAAATCCATCTCTCGTTCAACTTCACGTTCTCCCTCGAATTGAACTGTTCGGAATTTCCGAACAGTTGAGATACTCGTGAGCTCCTCTTCTTCAAAAATATTTGAAATATGTTCACTAATAGTGGATTTTGACTTACTATAAAGCTCTGCTATCTGTTTTTGACTAAGCCACACATTTTCATTTTCAAGAGTAACTTCAAGTTTTGTTTTACCATCATTAGTGTTATAGATTATTATTTCACTCATTTAACTACCTTACTTTTCATCATCATCTCCTGTGGGGCTTCATTTTATGAAGACGCTAAAGGAATATGCATTGGTTCATTAATTTGAGCAACTTTGAATTCTATACCTAGGTTTCTCATATTATGAATTAACTCATTTAAAGAAAACTTTGCAATATTAGATGTGAAACCTTCAATATTTTTCAATCTTCTATTTGTGCCAGAATCTTTAACAGCTAAAATAAAACAAAGTTTTCTGCTCGTAAATATGTTTAAAAAATCATCTTCATTATCAATCTGATTTTTATAATTATTCATATTTTGCATTTTTGAAAATACACTTTTCAAGTAAGATTTATCACCCATCAAGTCTTCTTGTATTCTGTTTGCTGCAATAAAAACTTGATTTGTTAAATCTCGCATAGAACCATTAAATCCTTTTTTGACATGATATAAATAAACATATTCTTCATCATATTTCAAAATATCACATGGTTCTATATTTTCAGGAGTTACAGTATCTAATACAATCGTATTATCTTCATTTTTGTATTGTAAGTTATAAACACCTTCTGTGTCTTGATCAGCCCACGTTTTATCTAATCCTTCATTGAAATTCTTTTCCAAATAGTCTTTGCAGCTAATATTAAGAGTAGTTTTGAAGTTTCCAGTAATTTGATAATATTTTCCATTAATTAAGAAGTAGCTTTCACCATCATTTTCAATTTCATAAACAAAATGGTTAAAGACTGTATCATTTGTTAGAACTTCATTATCATTATCCAAAGCACTTACTGTTTGAACATGAACATTATTTATAAATTTTTCTTTAGTAAACGTATCAAATCGACTCATTATCCATCCAAATAAAGTATCACTGCCTTCATGTTCCCCTCTATCAAACTTGTATGACTTTGCTTGTAAGAAGTTCTCAAAATTTTTATTAATAAAATCGAGTCTTTCATCCAAAGCTGTAACGCTAGTTCTATTCTCCCAAATATCATCTAGTACTTTTCTTTCTAAGATATTAATAAGTTCTTCATTCTTCTTAACATCAATTTGTTTAATATCATTTACATCAAAGTTAACATTCCGTTGTAAAATTTCATCTAATTTCTTAACAAGACTAAGCATTTCTTGAAAAGATAAAGAATGGTTTATTTTAAAACTATTTTTGGCAATACATTGTTTTTCATAATCAGCATTTATACCCAATGAACGAGCAATGTCTTTGTCAATTGAAGCTGATATTTCTCGATATATATTTCCAAAATTTTTATTTTCGTAAAAATTATAATTATGTCGAAAATACTTAGCTACACCGACAAGGCCACCTGTTACACCAAACTCCTTTGCATGTCGTAGAACACGATCACCTTTCTGAGCTACTATACGAATCAAAATATTAATACCAAAATCATCATCTACAAAATTTTGTATTGTAAAAGCCCCATAGCCTCCACTTATTGCATATAGTTTTTTAGTATCTTCTTTGTACAAAAATAACACAAAACTTTCGTTCATATTTACTGGGTTTGTATTGATAGTTGCATCATCATGTACAAAGTTTTTTAAAAAGCTTTTCCATTCTGGCTGATCTTTTCTATGTTTTCTATAAAATAAAAATAGTTCTAGTCCATCCACTTCCGTAGCTAAAAGTCTTTGAGCAACGTATTTATTAGAATTGTCTTCTGTTACTCTAGAACTGCTTACACCAAGTAGTTTACTTGATAGCTTTAATTGCTTTTGTCTATAACTCTTTGTTTCATCTTCTAAAGTATTGTGTACATCTTCTGTAATCTTATTTGTATTGTGTATTGAATAAATACCTGTTTGCCATTTGATTGCCATATTACACACTCACAATTTCATCAATGCCAGATTGATTTAGAACTTGGATTGCGTTGGTTTTTACTACTGCTGTTTTGAAGCTGCTGTCTTTGAAGACTACTCTTGTTATTTCACTTTTGTAGGTCTCTTTTAGTTTGGCTATTTTTTCTACTATGTCTGTTGTTATTTCATCGTCTAGGCAGACTATTAAGGCTCCGTAGCCTATGTTATAGACTGTTTTTTCTTTTATGCTTAGTTCTTCTATGGGTAGGGTTAGGTCTAGCCCGTATTTTAAGAGGATTTCGTAGAGTAGGTCTTCGCTTGTTCTGTCTTCTTTGATGTTGTCTATGGAGTCTAGTAGGTTTGCTTCTAGGTTATCAAAGTCGCTGTCCCACTCTTTTATGTTTGAGCTGTCTAGTTTATAGACTTTAAAACCTATGTCAAGTTTTGAGAGGTCTTTGTCTGGATTATCAGAGATTATCTTTTCACCAGCTCTTCGGATACGCTCTTTGCCTATTTCACAGATATTTTTATATCCTGCTTTGTATGCTTCGCTTTTTAAATCTGTCTTTTCGGGAATTTGAATACAAATATATTTTCTATTTGAATTATCTTCGCTGTTTAACTTGATTACGGAATGCCCAGTTGTTCCAGATCCTGAGAAAAAATCTAAGATTATCTGGTCTTTAGATTGTGTAAAACCTATGATTTTTTCTATATACGAAACAGGCTTCGTATACTGAAACACTCTTGTTGGGAATAAAGATTTAATATCTGAAGAGCCATCAGAATTTTTTACACCTAGTATTAAATTTTTTATTGGAGCAGAACGTTCAATAGGGTTACATTCATTATCAACATTTAAGTAGTTTTTATAATATACCCCTTGACCACATTTCTTTGACTTAGAAACTTTGATTTCTAAAAATTTATTTTCAAAACCCCATTTGACTTTTTCTTTTCCCCATTTCCAAATCCACCCATCATTATGATATTCTACTCGTCCATTAGGATAAATTCTTCTTCCATCCTCTGAGTCAATACCAAAATTTAAAGAATCACTGTATTGTAAGCCACCTCGATCTAAGTTATCAAGATAATAAGGACCTCTTTCATTATAGAATTCATCTTTCAACTTATATCTCGATAAGTCAAATGATTTCTTATTTCGTTCAAATATAGTATCTAACTGTATTTGAGATTTCACATAAATAAGGACTGATTCTGTTATAGTAGATATGGTTTTTGAATCTGAGGCTCCTGTCTTTTTTTCCCATATTAATTCTGATATAAAATTATCCTCCCCAAAAATCTCATCACAGAGCTTCTTTAGGTTAGCCACTTCATTGTCATCAATAGAAATAAAAATAACCCCATCATCTTTAAGCAGATTTCTAGCCAATTTCAAACGTGGATACATCATAGAAAGCCAATCACTATGGTACCTACCATTCGTATCGCTATTTGTACTTAGTCTGTTCCCCTCACTATCTACTTGCCCTGTTTGTTCCATATAGTTTTTAATGTTATCTTTGAAGTTGTCTTTATAAACAAAGTCTTTACCCGTGTTGTAAGGGGGGTCAATGTAAATCATCTTAACTTGCTTGTGATAAGACTTCTGAAGAAGTTTTAGAACCTCTAGATTATCGCCTTCTATGTAAAGATTTTGCGTTGTATTCCAGTTTTTAGACTCTTCTTTACAAGGTCTTAGTGTTCCTGTTGAAGGTGTTTGAGCAATTTTCTTCGCTTCTTGCTTTCCGTTCCAAGTGAAGTTATAACGCTCTCTCTCTTTGTCTGTAAACTCCCCTAACTCTTCTTCTAGTTTAGTAAAGTCAAGTTTCCCTTCTGAGAAGGCTTCCGGAAACAGTTCTTTTAGTTTTTCTACATTTTCATTTACAATGTCTAAGCTTGTACCCTCTAGTTTTTTCATTAGGCTTCCTTCAGTTCATCTAGTCTATTTGTTATTTTATTTAGTTCTATGTTTAAGTTCACTCGGTCTTTAAAATTATTCTCTTTTTTCATCTTGTTTTTCATCTCACTCATCTTGGTTTGAAGTTCTAGTATCTCATCTAAGGTCTCTCTGTTTGAGAGATTGTGCTTTAGTGTTCCCGTGTACTCTGAAAGCGTAAAGGCTATAACCTTACTTACTAAGTCACTGTAAAACTTGTAAAAGTCACTAAAGGACTGCTTGTTGATTTTTAAAGAGTTTATAAACTCTTTTTCCTTTTCGCTAAGCTTAGTTAGGTCTATCCACTTTGTTAAGTATTCTGCTTCTACGACAAGTTTTGAAGCATCATTTTGGTTAATGCGTTTAGGGCTAATGTTTATACAAAAGCTGTTTTCATAAACAAAAAAGAGTATGAGTTGGTATGGTATGTTTTGTATCACTCTGGCTATCTTTTTTACACTTTTTATCTCACTAAGTTCTACAGAGATAAAGGCTATTTCTGTGTACTCGTGTTCTTCATCACTAAAGGGCAAGATGTTAATGTTGTCTTTGTTAAGTAAGTACTCTAGAGTTATACTCTTTACCTCATTGGAGAGAGCTTTTTTTTCATCGGCTTTCAATGAAAAGTTTTGTGTAAACTGCTTTTTGTAGAGTTTCTTTTCAATTTTACAAGCACTGGGTATCTCTAGTTGTTCTAAAAGCCCTTCAATCATTTAACAACCAAGTAAGAGATAAGCTCAAAATCTTCACTTGAACTAAAGGCTGAACTGCTAATGCTTGTTCCCCCTCGCGTAAAAAGTGAGTCCATACCACTCTCCTCTTTTTTACCGATGATACTCTCTATAACCATTTGAAGTTGTTGGGTGTAATGAGACATATTGACATAAGCTTTAGTCTCTTTCTCAAAAAGCTCTACGGCTTCAGGAATGATATTTATCTCTCCTAAACAGAGCTTTTTGTAGATGTCTAAGATCTGTTTGGCATTAGAGTACCCTAGCTTAATCTCACCATCTTCACCTATAAACAGTAAGTAGTACGGTTCAAGTGAATGGTTGTTGGCTTTTTTGTCACTGTGAAGGTGTTTTAAACAAAAAATTGTACCAACCCCTACTTTTTCTCTTAGGTACTCACTGCTGTTAAGCACTACAGAATGCACGCCTAAGGTTGAGGCTTCTAAAATAGCTTCATTCTTTTTTAGGTATTCCATTAAGTCCATTTTAAAATCATTAAGCGTAAGGTCTGTAATGGAGACACCACCATTAACATCTTCAAGGTCAACGACATTGGTCTGTAACTCTTTAAGCTGTCTTGCTCGGTAACTTAGGTCATTCATCTCTTTGTTAGAGTTGTCAATGATGTTCTCTTCACCTGTTGCAGAAACATCTAGTAAGACCATTCTCCCACTAACACGACTTTCGAGGTTAATGTACTCATCTAGTTCCATGTTTGGCCAGAAGTTTACGAGTTGAATCGTTTTGTTTTTAGAACCCAGTCTATCTACCCGTCCAAAACGTTGAATAATACGCACAGGGTTCCAGTGAATGTCATAGTTGACTAAGTAGTCACAATCTTGTAAGTTTTGCCCTTCGCTAATACAGTCTGTTGCAATTAAGATGTCTATCTCAGCACTTGCGTTCTCATCTATTTTGGCTCTCTCTTTGGAGATAGGGGAGAAGTCTGTTAAAAGAGCATTGAGGTCTTTGTTTTTTGTAGTAAAGGTGGTTTTGTTGTTTCCACTACCCGTGATTAAAGCGGAGTCAACGTTTAACTCTTGTTTAGCCCACAAAGCAATGTTTTCATAAAGGTACTCTGCTGTGTCGGCAAAGGCAGTAAAGATAATGACCTTTTTATTGTTTGGGTTAAACGGTTGGTTTATCTTGTTTTTAATGTTCACTTTTAGTGTTTGTAGTTTTTCATCTCTTTCATTGTCAACATTTTTACCCTCACTTAAAAGCTCTTTGAGTTTATAGATATCACTCTCAAGGTCTTGTTTCCACTTAATCTTGTCTATATCTTGAATGAGTACCTTAACTTTTTTACCTATGAGTTGAGAAGCAAACTCATCTGACTCTAGATCAACATCTATAATGCTTAACTCATCTATATGTTCATCTTCATTTTGCTCTAGGAGTTTAATGAGTTCAAGGTTGTTATTTAAAAGTTTTTCTACCGTTAAAGAAAAAGAGTTTATGGAGCTTTCCATACGTTTTAAGAGATTTACACGCATTAGATGGACTAAACTCTGCTCTCTATCGACTTGTTTAAAAACACTTCCCCCACTCACTTGAATGTCGTACTTTTTATCATACTCTTCTCTTTTTTGAGGATAAACATACTTCAAAGGTGAGTATGCCGAGAGGTTTAGTTTTCTTATGGTCTTGTTTATCTCTATGAGTGGTGGAAACAAAGAGAGTGTGTCAATGTCAGACTTAACATTAATAGGAAGTTGTCGCTGCGGGAACTTTCCTATCTCAGAAGTGTCGTAATACTTTTCAATATGCTTTCTTGAACGGGCAATCGTTACAAGGTCTAGGATTTTAAAGTAATCAAAATTTAGCATATCCAGTAGTCTTGAGGTATTTCTTTGTTTTTCGGGGAGTTTGAGCCAAAGGTTGAACTTAGACTGAGCACGGCGAAGGGTGTTGTCTATGCTGTTTATACCACTCTCCTCAAAAGCGCTGTCATTTCCTTCTGTAATAAAGGCGACTTGGTTTTTAAGGTCATTTAGCTTGTTGTTAACAGGCGTAGCCGAGAGCATCAAAACTTTTGTTTTTACACCTTGTTTTAAAACATCATCAAGAAGCTTTGAATAGCGTGACTTGTTTGTTTTTTTATTGGTACTAGTGTTTCTAAAGTTATGTGACTCATCTATGACAATGAGGTCATAGTTTTCCCAATTAATTGTAGCAAGGTTAATCTCCCCACTCATACCACTCTCTCGAGTAAGGTCGGTATGGTTTAAAACATCATAATTAAACCTATCATCCGACAAGATGTTTCGTCTATCGTTAACCGTATAAAGTGTCCAGTTATCTCGTAGTTTTTTAGGGCAGAGCACAAGAACTCTGTCATTGCGTAACTCATAGTACTTTATAACAGCCAAGGCTTCAAAGGTTTTACCTAAACCAACACTGTCGGCTATGATACAACCGTTATGCTTTTCTAGTTTGTCAATGGCACCAAGAACACCATCTTTTTGAAAGTTATAAAGCTTGTTCCACACTAAGGTGTTTTTAAAACCTGTTTTAGTGCGAATAATCTTCTCTTCATCCAGTTCTCCAATGAAGTCTTTAAAGACATTGTAAAGCGTTAAAAAGTAGATGAATTCAGGGGACTTGTTTTCATAAATCTCTTCTAGTTTAGTGAGAACTTCTGTTGTGACATCTGTTACGAGGTCATCATCTTGCCAGATGTTATTAAAGGTATCTAATAAATCTTTTGTAGCGGAAGGTTCTTTTGTTAAGGTGTTGAGATGGAGTGTTGAAGAGTTTGTGTAACCTAAGCCAACAGAGGAGAGGTTAGAGCTTCCTTGCATCGCCATAGCATGGTCTTCATTTTGAACATGGTAAATGTTAAAAGGGATTAAGCCTTTAGAAGTAGCTTCTTTGACTTGCACTTTACTTTTAATCCAATCAGCACACTCTTTAGCAACTTTTTCTTGAGTAAGAGAATTTCTAAATTTTATTTCTGCTTTTTCGCCAGAAAGAGTAGTGTTTGAGAGAAGGTTGTCTTTGTACTCTGTGCTACTGAGTAAAAGTTTAAGCTCATTAATCTTAGAGAGTTCAGTTTTTAACTCACTAAAAGCATAAATAGTAAAATATGCAGAGATAATTGAAAGTTTACTGCCTGAATGAATACTCTCTTTTAGAACATCACCCACTCTGCCATTTTTTTTATTGTCAATTCGCATCTATTTAATCACTTTATAATTAATAAATTCATTGTAACTAAATACCATTAGTCTAGTTTGAAATAGTATATTTTTGTTTACCATTTTTTATCCTTATTTTTGATATTACAAAAAAATAGTGTGAAAACAATGCGGATAATGATTGAGTTTATGGATAAAGATATTGTTACTTCATATCGAAGTGATTAAAATTTTCATTCTTTGAAATGAGGTTAAACTCAAACTAGCTTAGCTACGGTGACAATTTTATAGATGGTCATAGATTTAGAATAACATTGTTTTCTAAGAACATAAAATCTCTTTGCGATTTAAAAAACCAGCCTTACTACAATTAATATAATATTTTTTGAGGTCTTTGTCATACTCGTTATAGTGATAAATTTCATTGCGGTCTTCTAGCTTTTGTAAGCATTTTTCTGGAGGCAGATGGTCACTTTTTTTGAGGTTACAAGCTTCACAACTGAGTACTAAGTTCCAAATAGCATCCTCGTATAGATATGACCAAGGTATAAAGTGATCTACATGTATCTTTTTAGTGGCTAATGGTGTATTGCAGTAGAAACAGTGTGCATCTGTCTGTTCAAGCAATATATTGCGAAACTTTGTAAGACTGTTTCTTTTTTGTAACCCTAGGTCCTCTATTTTAGAGATGAGACGTGGTGTAAAGTTGGTACGCTCTAAAAACTTTGCCCACTCAAAGATGAGAAGTTTAGAGAGCTCATTGTAGTTTTCTTTAAAAAAGTGGTGTGCCTCAGCAGTGAGGATAATATAGCGTTTATCTTTAGGTGGAAGTCTAAACTTTTTCTTTGATGGGCTCAAGGTATGAAAGTGTTGATAAAACTCAAAAACACCATTGCTCTGTAGACGTGGGATGACATCATGAAGAGATTTTGACAGAATCTCTTTAGTCATTGTTTCTCTTTTTTTTGAGTGTTTATCAAAGTATTTTGCATAGCTTTCAGGAATATAATCCGTGCCACAATGTTCACGAATGATCTGAATGACAGTAGGCAGTTTCTTTTTTTTAAAGTCTTGTTTGAGCTTGTATTTACACTCTTGATACCAGTAGTACTCTAGAAATTTTTCTGCAATAGTAATATATGAGATTTGTGTACTCTCTTTATGCTGGTTCGCATAATCGAGAAGAAATTTCATTAGAGCAAACTTGTAGGTGTTATCTTTGGAAGACTTATTGATGATAGA